>ERZ1027037.143-NODE-143-length-37884-cov-14.979487_pt1 | contig 37884 bp, 35 predicted proteins | sample MGYA00519440_ERZ1027037 | MGnify/ENA primary metagenome ERZ1027037 (study PRJEB26926, sample SAMN06164793) | human gut metagenome | biome: ENVO:00009003; feature: ENVO:2100002; material: ENVO:00002003 | host: Homo sapiens | place: USA | collected 2012 ... | reverse complement strand
GCTGAAAAAAACTTCCAAGAATCATTGGCATTGCAAAAACCGTCAACGCTTTGAGAGGCTTATCGGTTATCAAATACTCATCTTTCGACATTTCATATTCCTCCATGGTATCTTGCATCGTGGTATCCCATTCACTTGCCTTCTCAAATACCGATTTGTCGATTTCATTAAATATGAATTTTATCTTTCTCCGGTGGATACAGATATGTAATCGAATTCTGTGCCGACTGATTCAACTTCAATCCGGCTATCGACTTTCCAATGCAGAACGATTCATTCTCATCTGACGGAAATCCCTGCTCATATCTTTCATCCACAAAGAATAATCTATTTTCAGTTTTCGGTGTAAGAACAATATCATTTCTTGGAAGTTTGCCCTTTGCCTCTTTACATACAAAGCTCCTGCTCAATAGCGGACGTATCGACCTGCATATTGATCTTGTCCTGCATCATTGACGCAAATTTTGGATTGCGTACTAGATCGTATCTGAAAAGAAAAAGCTGCACAAAAAGCACTTTAATGGTATAATAAAAGAAAAACCAAAGGAGAAGTGCAAATGGGCGCAAAGCTTTTCGCAGAGTTGCTACTCGTTATGATAAGCTTGCTTCATCGTTTCTTGCTTTCGTACACGTTGCTTCCATTTGGCTTTTGTCTAAATGATACAACTCTTTTGAGTTTTCAGATACGCTCTAGTATGTTGGTATTGAAATTTTAAGTTGGGATGTGATATAATGAAGAAAATGGGTGTAAATCTGCCTTATAAATTTGGAGATGGCACATTCTTTTATAGGAGCAAAAAAGAAATGACTAAAATACTTGTTCTGATTTCTGTGGTGATTTTTTTTACAGCCTGTACGGTAAAGACAACGGAAAAGTTGACTGATGTAAGACATCCGTATGGTGTTTTTATCGGAGCAGAAAAGGAAAAACTGTTGTCGCTAAACAACTATGACGTTCTTGTTATTGATGCAGAATTATTGACAGCCGAGGACATTGATGTAATACACCAAAACGGAAACAACGAGATATATTCCTATCTTAATATTGGTTCAGTGGAAGACTTTCGCAGCTATTACGAAGAATTTTTGCCTTTTACCATAGGCGAATACAAGGATTGGGATAATGAAAAGTGGATAGATGTATCATCAGAAAAATGGCAGAAACACATCGTTGAAGCAGCGGATGAACTGGTGGATAAGGGAGTTTCAGGACTATTTGTGGATAATACCGATGTTTACTATGCATTTCACGAGCAGAAAATATACAATGCGTTACTAGATATTTTCAACGCTTTTACTGAAAAAGGAATAAAGGTAATTGTGAATGGCGGCGATGTGTTTATAAGTGAAGTAATAAATAATCGCTCTATCCCAACTTGCATAAAAGCGGTTAATCAGGAAACCGTATTTACATCAATAGATTTCGATGATAAATCCTTTGGCGAAAATAATTGGGAGAATAGAGAGTATTTTATTGAATATCTTAATGTCTGCAAACAAAACGGTATGGATGTTTTGCTTATTGAATATGGCGCAAACGATAAACTGAGGAAAAAGGTCATGGATTACTGCAATGAAAATGATTATGTATGCTATTTTGCTGACTCTTTAGCGCTTGATTGATAAATAGCCATTTCTCAATCAGACATATCTGTCGTAAATTAAGTGATATGCTGTATTCGTTTTAGCATATTCAGCTGTAATAGTCAATGCAAAAGGGGAAGAGCGGAGCATTGAGAAATGAATGCGCTGGCTCTACCCCAAAATCTGTGTAAACTACAAACGTGCATTAAGTGAAATCAGTAAGCTCAGGTAACATTTTGATGAGTCCAGAGCTTATTCATAGTAACATAAATCAATTGAGTTGTCAATAGGAACTGCTGTTGAAGCGGAGGGCGAAGCCCGGCGACTATCTGTCGGCTCGGCAGAAGAACGGTGTTCCGCTTGGCGCTGACGATATTTACCGTGAAACCTGGCTGTGGCTTAAACAGCGTAATTGCGAGAACCTCGTAAACAAGCGGCTCATCGAAGCCTATGCGCAGGCATACGCAAGATACATTCAGTGCGAGGAAGCAATCAGCACTTACGGCTTGCTCGGAAAGCACCAGACCCCGAAGATGTCAACGACTTTGACAGATTTATGGAAAGCTATACAAAATGCCTTGCGGTTGAACGTTCGGCAGTCGACAATCTTTGATAAGTTCAAGAAAGACCGCACCTTTATATCAGTGCGGTTTTTCTGTTGTTACGGACATTGATTAAACATTGAATATTCAGCTGCGTTGTGATATACTTAAACCATAAAGATATAAAACGCATAAACCTTGCTCATGATGAATTTTCTGAATATCGGAGGGAATACCGTGTTTGAAAAAATACCCGTAAAATAAATAACGTCACAGCAAAAAAAGTCAGAATTCCGCTTGTTGACGATAATGATATCGACATATAGAATTATTGCGGTAAACAAAGAAGAATGAACTCTCTTATACTACAGAAACAGGAAGAGGTAATTGCTTTGGCACAATTTGATATAAAGGATGCTGTACTGAAAAAATGTCTGCTAAAAGAGGACGAAACTGTCATTACCGTGCCTGACGGTGTAACGACCATAGGCAAGGACGCCCTCTGCGGCTTACAGAGCGTTATTGCCGTTACGCTCCCGGAAAGTCTGAAAGTCATAAACGACGGCGCATTCTACGGCTGTTCATCGCTGACTTCTGTCACGTTGCCTGGCAGTGTTGAACGGCTTGGAAGCTGTGCTTTCGCCCAGTGCAGTACACTCAATACAATATATCTTGATAATAAACTTACGGAAATCGGGAATTCTGCATTCTGGGGATGCACAAGCCTTGAAAGTATTGACATTCCAGCAGGCATCACTAAGATAGGGTATAATCTTTTCGGCAGTTGCCTGTCGCTGATATCGGTATCTCTGCCCGATACGGTCACAGAGCTTGATGAGCGAGCATTCAAAGAGTGTACAAGCCTTGCTTGTATCACGCTTCCCGACAGTTTGATTAAAATAGGAAATATGGCATTTCTGAACTGCCACAACCTGAAATCGGTAAATATTCCCGACAGGTTGGAAAGTATAGGAGAAAAGGCATTCTTTATGTGCGAAAGCCTGCATGAACTTGAGATCCCGGACGTCATAGCTTCAGTCGGCGGCGACGCATTTTCCGATTGTGTAAGCGTTACTGTCAGAAGCACAATCAGCGGGAAACCGATTTATAAAGCAGTTACGGCGACCGACGGATCATCGGCGTACAATTTTATACTGCGTAATATCTGGGACAAAGGCGGTTTTGACTTTACGGCGCAGGATAATTATTTCCCCGCTTTGCAGGACGAAAATCTTCAATATGCGATAGCGTTTTCACGTCTTATGTACAGAGTGAATCTCAGCGCCTCAGCAGAGGAGCATTACCTTGATTTTCTGCATAATAATGCGGAAAACGCCGTACGTTACTGTATTACGCAGGACAGTGCGGAGCTACTCGGAATATGCAAGAAAAACGGCTTGATCACCGCCGGGAATGTAACAGGGCTTATTGAATTTGCAGACGAGCAGGGTAATACCTCTGCTGCCGCATTTCTTCTGACGGTTGCAAACAGTCCGGAACACGACAATTTTTGCGATCCGCTGTCATCGCTGGAACTATAGCCTTATATGTGACTTTATATACACGGCACCGCTTTTGCGGGATGTACCTCGCTGAAGGAGCTGACTATTCCCGATACGGTGCGAGTTATAGAGCAACACGCATTTGCAAATTGTACTTCCCTTGAAAAGGTGACGCTAAGTGAAAATACCTTTATTTCACGGAGAATTTTTTACGGTTGCGAAAAAATACATATTTACTCATCTCAGACAGGCAATGAAATAACCGATTGGTACAACGGGATAACTTATTGAATCGACAAAGGAAGTGATTTTACGGATAAGGAATATGAAAAGGCAAAGGAGCGTGCCGAGAAGCTTTCAGCGCTTGCAACTGACATACTTATGCTGTCCCGCAATACGCTTGCCGTAAATCTCAGATTTCTTGACAACGCAATTAATATGCTGCCGCTCAAAACCTCAATCATAACCGAAACTGTTGCTACTGACGGCAGATACATTTTCTATGACGAAAGCTATGTGCTGAAAAGCTATAAATCCGGATATAACATAACACGGGCATATCTTCACATGATGCTTCATTGCGTGTTCCGTCACAATATTGTCGGTACGCTTGTAGACACGCTCAGGTGGAATCTGGCGTGCGATATCGCCGCTGAGAATATCATGAATGAACTCGATACAAAGACGCTTTCTTCGCCCCGACAAGTCAGACAGGGTAGTATTATCGACAAAATTAAAACGGATTGCCGGTTTGTCACCGCAGAGAAGATATATGACTATCTTCTGAGGAATGTTGACGATTTGCAGGTCTATGCCTGGTCGGAGCTGTTTGCGGAAGATGACCACAGAATCTGGTATGCAAAGCCGCCTGAAACAGAAGCTTCAACGCAGATCAAAAGCAATCAGGATAGCAAGGACGGCAACAGCCGGAACAGTAATGACATGAATTCTGATAACGGACAGTCGGGTAATGATACGGATAACAGCAATGGCAACAACAGAAACGGTAACGCAGAAAATCCCGGAAATGAAGACGGAACGGGAAATGATATGCAGATGTCAGCTGAAACCGCCTCACAGCTTGAAAAGGACTGGAAAGAAATTTCGGAGAAAATGCAGATCGAAATAGAAGCGTTTTCAAAGGAAAAAGGCGATACAAGGGGCAGCTTCATTCAGAATCTGAACGCCGTCAACCGTGAGAAATACGACTATACGCAATTTCTGAAAAAATTCTCTGTAATGGGAGAAGCGATGCGTGTAAACGATGATGAGTTTGATTATATCTTCTACACCTACGGACTGAAATTATATGAGCGTATGCCGCTTATAGAACCGCTTGAATACAAGGAAGTAAAGCGAATAAAGGAATTTGTTATAGCAATTGATACATCGGGCTCGGTATCAGGTGAGCTTGTACAGAAATTCATTCAGAAGACGTACAATATCCTCAAAAACGAGGAAAGCTTTTTCACAAAGATAAATCTTCATATTATCCAGTGCGACACGGACATACAGGAGGACAGAAAGATAACCTCGCAGGAAGAGTTTGACGATTATCTTGCTGCAATGAAACTGCAAGGATTCGGCGGTACGGATTTCCGCCAGGTATTCGCTTATGTTGATAAGCTGATACAAAGCAAAGAGTTTACAAATCTCAAGGGGCTTATTTATTTTACAGACGGATACGGGGATTTTCCCGCAAGAAAACCGCCGTATGAAACGGCATTTGTATTCATAGACGATGAGTACAATAATCCCGATGTTCCGCCGTGGGCGATAAAGCTTGTTCTTCCGTCAGATGAGATCTAAAGGAGCAGAGTATGAATATAAAAGAAGCAAAAGAACAGATAAAGAATGCCATGACGGCATATTTCACAAAGGACGAAACGGGCGGCTATGCGATTCCTGTTGAAAAACAGCGCCCTGTATTTCTGATGGGACCTCCCGGAATAGGCAAGACTGCGATAATGGAGCAGGTAGCGTCGGAAATGGGAGTAGGTCTGCTGTCGTACTCCATGACGCACCACACAAGGCAATCCGCACTCGGACTGCCGTTCATTGTACACAAGAATTACGGCGGTAAGGAATATGACGTGTCGGAGTACACTATGTCGGAAATCATCTCGGCAGTGTATGACCTTATGGAAAATACGGGTGTAAAAGAGGGAATACTGTTCCTTGATGAGATAAATTGCGTATCGGAAACGCTCGCCCCGATTATGCTCCAGTTCCTGCAATACAAGGTGTTCGGCAGACACAGAGTGCCTGACGGCTGGATAATAGTCACTGCGGGAAATCCGCCCGAATACAATAATTCCGTCCGTGAGTTTGACATTGTAACGTGGGACAGACTGAAAAGAATTGACATCGAGCCTGATTTTACAGCGTGGAAAGAATATGCTTACAAGGCGGGCGTTCATGCCTCTGTGCTTACCTATCTTGAAATTAAGAAAGCGGATTTTTACCGCATAGAAAGTACGGTTGACGGAAAATCATTCGTTACGGCGAGAGGCTGGGAAGACCTGTCGCAGATGATAACCCTATACGAGAAGAATAATATTAAGGTCGACATAAAGCTTATTCGTCAGTACATACAGCACGACAGGACAGCGAGAAGCTTTGCGGCATATTACGATCTGTTCAACAAGTACAGGAGCGACTATCAGATAGACGAGATACTCAGCGGCAATGCAAGTGACAGCATAAAAGACAGGGCTGAAAACGCAAAGTTTGATGAGCGTTTATCCTTGCTCGGACTTATCCTTGACAGCGTTACGGTATCGGCAAAGCAGGTAACGGACGGCGAGGATATGCTCCGTGAAACGCTTGTAACGCTGAAAGAATTCAAACTGAGAACGCATGACAGCGATATTTCCGCAGAAAAGCTGATGAATGAGCTTATAGCGGTAAAGAAAAATGAGCTTGAAAACGGCAAGCAGTCGTCAAGCATTTCCGTATCACGTCAGAAAACGCTCGCAAGAGCAATATCACAGCTTGAGAATATGACTGCGCTCACAGTCGGCAAGGACGGAAAAACGGCGTTTGCGGATATCAGGAGCAGATATGACAGTCTTGTTTCTGAACTTAAAATTTCGGCAAAAACTGCACGTGATAAGATGTCAAACGCATTTATTTTCTGCAATGAAGTGTACACCGACGGACAGGAAATGCTGATACTTGTAACCGAGCTTACCGCAAACAGCCACACGGCAAGATTTATTTCCGAGTTTGGATGTAAGGAGTATTACGAGCATAACAAGGCTCTGCTGTTTATCGACAGAAGCAAGGAAATTATGCAGAGACTAGAGGAGTTCGGGGAGATATAAACTGAACTGTGCAGCGCTTCATTTTATAAACAAACATACTTTTTCTACAAGCTGAAATGCCGCCCATCAGGGCGGCATAGAGAGTCTGAATAATAAACTGTGTAAATGCCAATAATGACCATAAAGAAAATTAGAGGTAAATTGGTATGAAAAACAGAAATCACGGATTAAGCGAAAAGGAGCTCGTTCAGCTTCTGATGGCAGACTGTGAAAGCACAGGAGATATTCCGGCTTCGTGAGATGAAGCAGAAGAACTTCACCGACACCGCCGTCCGTGACGAGCAGGGCAAGCGTATCAACGAGCTGAACGAGTTCATTGAGCAGCAGGATTCCGAGCTTACCGAGTTTGACGAGAGCCTTGCTCGGCGGTGGCTTAAGGAGATTGTCGTGTGGGACGATAGGGTTTCTGTGGAGTTGAAGTCGGGGATTATTATTGAGATTGAAATTTGATTTTAATATGCACCCCCCTCTCGGTCTTGGTGGACGAGAAGGGGGTAGTTCTATTTGCTCCAAGGTAAAATATTAGCAAGGAATTCTGGCACTTGGTTAACATTAATAAGCCATCCAATTATGATAACAGCTGCGATAATTGCACACACAATATTAATTGCTTTGATATTAAAAAGTGTTGTGTCTTTCTCGTTAATTGTGAATATAAATTTAACAAGGATATATATTACATTAACGAGAATAAATGCTAAGAAATCAATTACCAATAACAACCTATATATACTAATGCCTGATATGTTTTGCAAAACAGATGTCGAAAAAGTAATTCCTCCAACAAAAGCTAGTACGATGGAAGCAAAAATGCCAAGTATAGATATATATTCTTTTTCGACACTTTTTATCTGTTTTTGAAGATTCTCTTTTGCATCCTCTATGCTGTTTGCAAAAATATTATTTACATTCTCAATTTGATATAATGCAAGTTGAAAATGGTCATAAATCTTTATAATCAGTTTTTTACTATCTTCGCTTACATGATTTTGCTCATCTAAGGAATATAATAATAGCTTTTCAACATTTGTAGCAAAAATTCCTCTTTGTGACATTTCTAATGAAAAAACATAATTGCTTATTTCTGAATAAAGAATTCTATCTAACTTATTTGTTGATTCAAGGTATGAAGAAATATTATCAACAGTAATACGTGGATTGTACTTGCGGGTTTCAAATGTTAACGCCATACAAATTGAATTTATCTTTCTTTTTGTAACAGAATACTTCAAGGATTGCTCTAATGACATTGTTTCATTGTCTGTTGTCTGTAGCAATACATCCAAATTATCATCCGCCATTAAAATACCTCCTTATTGATTCAATAGTAATCTCATTGTTCTGACACGGAGCATAAACATCAATCCACGGTGATTGTCTGTGAGTTAATGATACCAGGTCAGTGGCAGAATAATTAGAAAATTTGTCGATGACCTTGTCAATCATTTTTTTGTCATCAGGACTGATAATGTTATCATTATATTCGACTCTTTTAGAATTCCAGATATCACTATTGTCGAATAGAAAATATGATTTGACAGTCGGAATATCTCCACTGCCATATTGTTTATATTCATGGTACGCTTCTGGTACAACAGGACCAAAATCCCATGCTTCAATTTTCTCATCAAAACAAGGAGTGTGATCTTTTTTATTAATCAGAAAATAAGCCTGGATAAAATAAAGCACCTTTTGAAGCTTAAGATTAGAAATGCCGTAATCATGTTCATTACTATAATTAATTACGTGACGGCAAATTTCAAGTACATTGTAGCTCATTGTCGAACCTCCTTTTCATTGTGTTATATTTATTATATCACATTTCATCTGGTTTTGCAATTGTTTGCTATTTTTTTAAGTAATATCAAAAATTCGCAAGCATCATACACAGAACAAAATTTATATAAATATTTTAATTCTGTTAAACGGCGACATCTCTCCCGCCCACCATCACACCACTTCCGCACACCCGACCCACTTATCGTGTATCGCTGCGAAACTGCTGTCACCGCAGACATATTACCCTATACGCCAAATCACCATATTTCACCAAAACAGCACAGCCAGTCCAACACGCACAAACCGCACCGTTAAGCCAACAATCCCGATTTACCCCTCTTTCCTTGACATCGAAACCACGCACTCCACATGCCTCGTATGCGGGAACATATCAAACGGTTGAATATCGGTCACTGTGTACTTTTTCGTCAGCGTTTTCAGATCCCTTGCCTGCGTAGCCGGATTGCAGGAAATATAAACTATCCTCTCCGGTGCGATTTTTACGAGCGAGTTTAAAAACTTTCTGTCCGCTCCCGTCCTTGCAGGGTCGAGGATCACTGCGTCATAATGCGTGCCGAGCTTTGCCTTCTTTTCAAGAAATTCGCCTGCGTCGCCCCGGTTGAAAGCAATATTACGGGTAAGCCCGTTTTCGTGACAGTTCTTTACTGCGTCACGGACGGCTGATGCGTTGTATTCAATGCCTTGCACCTGCTTTACATAGTCAGACGCTATTATGCCTATCGTGCCTATTCCGCTGTATGCGTCAAGCAGAACGTCCTTCTTCGTGAGCTTCGCCGACTTTATAGCGTAGTCGTACAGCTTTTCGGTCTGTGCGTGATTTATCTGATAGAACGAGTGCGGAGAAATTCTGAATCTTTTTCCGCAAAGAATATCCGTAATGTATCCCTCACCGTAAAGCACCTCGTTATTTTCTCCGAGAAGAAGCATTTCGGGAGTGCGGTTTACCGAGAACGTCACGGTCGTAATATCAGGGAACCGCTTTACAAGCGCTTTCACAAAGTCGTGCTTTTTAGGGAACATTGAGTTTCCGCCGACAAGAGTAACCAGTATCTCTCCGGTATTCTTTCCGACACGGACAAGCACATGACGTAAAAAACCACGCTCCGTACCCTCGTCATACGGATGTAATTTGAACGATCTGAGCAGATCTCTTATGCCGACAATTATCTCGTCCGCACGCTTATCGTCAAGCATACAGCTATCAATTCCGACAATGCCGTTTCTGGACGACTGATACACGCCCGAAATTATCCTGCCGTTTCTGTCAGAGCGGAATACCGCCTGCACCTTGTTCCTGTAGTTATACGGATCGTCCGCACCTATAATTTTAGATACCTTGCCGAAACCGCCGAGCAGCTTTTCGGTATCCTTCTGCTTCCATTCAAGTTGCTGTTCGTATGTCATGTTGGACAGCTGACAGCCACTGCACTTTTTTGCAACGGGACATTTCTTGTTTGCCATTTATATTTCCTGTTCTTTCTCCAAAAATTCTTCAAGACCCTCAAGCCGCATCTCCATATCCTTCCTCCCAAGCTCATAAACGCTTTTCAGCCTGTCGGGATTTCTCTCCGTTCTGCTTATCGTTATCGGCTCAGACGGACGTATAATAAACACCTTGCCGCTTTGTTCAAGTTCGCATAGCTTGTCTATGCTTTCGTTGTAGACATTGTGACGGTTTTCAAGCGCATTGCACAAGTCGGGAAATTTACCGTAGAACGAGCGTATCAGCAGTTTGTTCATCGGCTTTTTGCGGTAGTTCATATCACGGGTGAGGATTACCACCTGCTTTTTGTATCCCATTTCAGAAAAATGCTCAAACGGTATGCTGTCGGAAATTCCTCCGTCAAGATACGCCCTGCCGCCGATTATTACAGGCTTTGATATAAACGGCATCGAAGCAGAAGCACGGAGCATTTCCATATCCCGAAGTACGCTTTCGACCTGCAGATACTCCGGTTTTCCCGTTTTTACATCGGTCACCGTTGCATAAAAAGGCACACCGGAATTTATATAGGTTTCATCGTCGAATTTGTCAAGCTCGTTCGGCACTTTGTAATAGGCATATTCCGTGTTGAAAAAGTCGCCGCTTTTAAGTAACGGCTTTATCCCCATGTAGTTCCTGTCGCCGTTGAAGCGGCAGTTGTAGCGGATGACCCTGCCGTCCTGCCTTGAAAGGAAATTCACTCCGAACACCGCACCTGCCGATGTTCCTATTATCCCGTCAAAATTTATATCGTTTTCAAGAAGTACGTCAAGTGCGCCTGCCGTGTACATTCCACGCATAGCGCCGCCTTCAAGCACAAGTCCTGTTTTCATAATGTTCTCCGTTAAATTTATTTGCCGTATTCGTTGTCGAACTCTTGTATTTCTCTGAGCATATCCTCAGTACTGTCATCGCTCATATCGTACCATTCCATCTTTTTCAGATACTTACCGAGCCAGCTGTCGTGAAGCGCATTTGCCACGATTCCGACTTCGCTGAAAGAATCGTTACCGTCCCCGATAACAAAAGCAAGCCGCTTATTATCTGTCGGCACTTCTTTAAAATTACACCCTGCAAACGCTTCTCTTACTGTCTTATATACCGCATCCAAATCGTGCTGCTGTAAGCTCAGCACTTTTTCATTATCTATTTCTACCGTGATTTTGTATAAGTAATCCATACCTGCCGTCTTTTCGTAATATATTTTTAGTACCGCCATATTTGACAACATCCGCCCGATACGCTATAATATTCAGTGCGACAAGCGGATGCGCTGTGATAATATTCTATCACTTTTCGATATTATTTGCAATACGAAAAAGTCCGCCCGAAAGGAAATAATAAACAGTATGGCTGAAATAATAGATGTTGCCGATATAAATATACCCGAGCTTGAAATATACACTCACCTGACAGATGCACGGCTTCGCAAGGTGTACGAGTATGAACACGGAATATTCATAGCCGAAAGTCAGACGGTTATAGAAGTAGCCCTTGACGCAGGCTGTAAGCCGATTTCGATGCTAACAGACAGAAAGTATATCAATGACCGTGCAAACGGCATAATAGAGCGGTGCGGTGATATTACGGTATATACCGCCGACAGCAAGATAATGTCCGGGCTTACAGGCTATGAGCTGACACGGGGAATGCTGTGCGCTATGGAGCGCCCTGCGCCGAAAAGGGCAGAGGAGCTTTGCAAAAACGCACGAAGGATTGCCGTGCTCGAAAATATAGCCGATGTCAGCAACACAGGAGCAATAATTCGCTCTGCGGCGGCACTCGGCATAGATGCTGTGCTGATAACCCCGTCCTGTTGTGACCCTCTTTGCAGGAGAGCCATAAGAGTAAGTATGGGAACGGTATTTCTTATCCCGTGGGGATATATCGGAGAGGATGAGCATTGGTGGCAGTCGCACGGCCCCGCTTATCTTAATTCTCTGGGCTTTAAAACAGCGGCAATGGCGCTCACGGATAACTCGGTAAGTATTGATGACAAGACGCTTCAGAGCGAGCAGCGGCTTGCTATAATACTCGGCTCTGAGGGCTACGGACTGTCGCAGAAGACTATAGACGGCTGTGATTATACGGTAAAGATACCGATGTATCACGGTGTCGATTCGCTCAATGTCGGTGCGGCGGCCGCTGTCGCATTCAGAGAACTGAGAGTAAGAGAATAATAAAAGGGCTGAATTGCAATCAAGCAGTTCAGCCCTTATTTTATGCTATTTTCTGCAGCACGGGGAATATTCTGAACCCGAATTTTCTGTTGATAAGATTCCCTGCAATGCTCACGCCCTTGCCCATTGTGAAAGCGGTAACTATTGTTTTTATCTATATCGTTTCTGAAATTTTTATGATATGTAAAAACCAGCTTCAAAAATTAGTGCTGACTACCGAAATAGTCAGCACATAGTGTATTTAGTTTAACCCGTATATTAACAAGTTGAAATGTAAAATGTTATTTCAATGACTATATCGGCAATACTGCATTAGCGCAATCATTCCTTAACGAAACTGTCAATTTTTTCGTCTTTGTTGTTATACACATCTGTATATGTGTAATTTCCCGATAAATCATAACGGTCAACATGTGTAGTTTCGCAATTTCCGTAATCGTCATAGAATTCTTCACGATCGGAATTGTCCCAGGCGGTATACTTCTTAGAATAGCTCATAATAATATCCTCCTTAGATTAGCATAAAGTCACTGCTTTTAAGTTTGGAACCAATATACGCTTACCACCAACGATATATGATTCCAGATATCCATACGATACCAGCTGCTATTATTGCCCAGATGCGATGTAACCCGTGATTAACACCTCCCACATTAACGTTATTTGAAAGGATTCCTTTCTATTTAATATTATACTGCATTTTCGAAATAATTTCAATTTGCATAATTTACAAAAAAATAAAACATTTTTATTGAAATTCGACAAATTGTGTGATATGTTTGTGACTGTTTTGTGACTATTTGCTAAAGTTGATAGTAAGAGAATAATAAAAGGGCTGAATTGCAACTAAGCAGTTCAGCCCTTTTATTATTACATTATGAATATTAAGTTATCTTATAAAATCCGTTCTTACAACCACACTTGTATCGGGCAGTGCAATGCCGTTCTTTCTGCCAAGCTCAAAGCACTTCATCATCCATGCCATGTTCTTTGCAAGGTTCTGCATTGTCTGCATACCCTCAAGATCCTGCTCGGCTTCACCGGGTACTCTGCCGTATACCATGTTCCAGTAGGTAGAGCCGACAACAGGCATCTGCGCTATGCCGAAATACTTGTTCAGGCAATCGAACGATGCTGAACTGCCTCCTCGTCTTGCAACCGCAACCGATGCACCTGGCTTGAATCTGAAAGCTGCACCGCCTGCGTAGAATGCTCTGTCAAGGAATGACAGTATACGTCCGCTCGGGTGAGCATAATATACCGGTGTGCCGAACACAAATCCGTCCGCTTCTTTAGCTTTTGCTATAAACTCATTAACATCATCATCGTTGAAAGCACAGCCTTTTTCACTGCACTGTCCGCAGCCTATGCAATCTCTGACAGGCTTTCCGCCCATCTGGAATATCTCGTATGAAATGCCCTCGTTTTCAAGCGTCCTGCCTACTTCAAGCAGTGCGGCGTTGGTATTGCCGTTCGCCTTCGGACTGCCGTTGAGCATCAATACCTTCATTAAAATCGCTCCTTCAAATAATATATTGCAATTTTGCGTTACAGATTATATCATCTTGAATAAAAATAGTCAAGGCAAAATTTACCGCATAATTTAATGCTGTTTATCATTCCGTCATTCCCACAACCTGCTTATACATTTCCTCATCGTCATAAATAAGATAAAAGTCGGTCGGAACAAAGTATCTCTCCTGTAATACCGAGCTTAGTTCATCCGCAAATTTCTCCGTGCTTTCATACTTACGGGTAATGACCTTTTCGCTGTCTGTCGGATAAATTTTAAGTGCGGTATCGTTAAATATTCTCTGCCATAATTCGCTGTGTCTGCCGCAGAAATGATACTCGGTTTTACCGAACTGAGTTATCATCTGCAACGCCTCGTTTTCAATAAATTCGCTGTTATCGGTGTTGTTTACAATATAGAATATCTGCGCAATATGTTCCTTTACGGGTGTAATTGAACCTGTCAGCAATTCGGCGCTGTACAGATTATCCCGTAGCTTTTCACATCTGTCCATTTATTCTTCCTCCGGGTAAATTATGCCGTGTTCCTGCCTAAACCTTGTCATTATCTCCATAACATCGGCGGTATAGTCAAGGCACATTACGTTTTTGTCGCCGTTTACCGCCTTTTCCATATCGGTTATTTCATAGTAAAGCGCATCGGAATTTTCACCTGCGCTGACAAGCTCCGTCCTGCCGTCCGTATAGGTTATTTTTGCTTCCCACGCTCTCGGATATTCCATGATTTCAATATAGCCGTTTTCGCAGGAGATCATAGCACGCTTGGGCTGTTTTGAATGGAGCGACAGCATAACGGTTGCCATCTGTCCCTCCTTATCCGACAGTAAAAGGCTCGCCTGTTCGTCAACTCCCGTCGGTGCGGTTTTAAGCTGTGACAGCATATTATCCGGCTTTGAATCGAAAAACCAACGGATAACAGACAGGGCATACACGCCTATATCAAGCATTGCACCGCCTGCAAGGCTTCTGTTGAAAAAGCGGTTTTTCATATCGTATTCCTTGAAACTGCCGAAATTCATTGTGATAAGATTCACTCTGCCGAGTGTGCCGCTTTTCAGAATTTCATTCAGCTTTTTATATATCGGCATATGATAAACCGTCATAGCTTCACCGATTACAACGTTATTCTCGTCTGCAAGCGAGATAAGCTCACCGAGTTCGTCACTATTCAATGTTATCGACTTTTCAACAAGAATATGCTTTTTGTTTAAAATTGCTTTCTTCATAAAGCCGTAATGCGTGTTGTGCGGAGTGGTTATGTAGATTATATCGACATCGGGGTCAGTGAACATTTCGTCATAGCTGTCATACACCTTGCCGATATTATATTTTTCTGCAAAAGCCACAGCCTTGCCGTGCGTCCTGTTACCTACGGCAAACAGATTTCTTCCGTTTTTTTGCAAAGCGGCGGCTGTTTCATTGGCTATAACGCCTGTACCCAGTACCGCCCAGTTGTAGTTTTTCATAATATGCTCCTTATAAAGCCGTAATGCGTGTTGTGCGGAGTGGTTATGTAGATTATATCGACATCGGGGTCAGTGAACATTTCGTCATAGCTGTCATACACCTTGCCGATATTATATTTTTCTGCAAAAGCCACAGCCTTGCCGTGCGTCCTGTTACCTACGGCAAACAGATTTCTTCCGTTTTTTAGCATTGCGGCGGCTGTTTCGTTTGCGATAATGCCTGTACCCGGTACCGCCCGGCTGTAGTTTTTCGTAATATGCTCCTAATAAAGCCGTAATGCGTGTTGTGTGGAGTGGTGATGTGGATTATATCGACATCGGGGTCGGTGAACATTTCGTCATAGCTGTCATACACCTTGCCGATATTATATTTTTCTGCAAAAGCCACAGCCTTGCCGTGCGTCCTGTTACCTACGGCAAACAGATTTCTTCCGTTTTTTTGCAAAGCGGCGGCTGTTTCATTGGCTATAACGCCCGTGCCCGGTACCACCCGGCTGTAGTTTTTCGTAATATGCTCCTTATAAAGCCGTAATGCGTGTTGTGCGGAGTGGTGATGTAGATTATATCGACATCGGGGTCGGTGAACATTTCGTCATAGCTGTCATACACCTTGCCGATATTGTATTTTTCGGCAAAAGCCACAGCCTTGCCGTGCGTTCTGTTGCCTACGGCAAACAGATTTCTTCCGTTTTTTAGCATGGCGGCGGCTGTTTCATTGGCTATAACGCCCGTGCCCGGTACCGCCCGGTTGTGGTTTTTCATAATATGCTCCTTTTAGATACAGCGGTTGAAAAGAAAGCTTCCGCCGGCGGTTTTTATATGCCGTCAACGGAAGCTTGTCTGTTTAAATGTGTTTTGTACTCCCGTCAATAATTCTCAGCGTGTATTTCAAAGTAGCTCTGCGGATGATTACAAACGGGGCATACATCGGGAGCCTTTGTGCCTACTACGATATGACCGCAGTTGCGGCACTCCCACACCTTGACCTCGCTCTTTTCAAATACCTGTGCGGTTTCTATGTTCTTTAACAGTGCACGGTATCTTTCCTCGTGGTGCTTTTCAATTTCGCCTACCGCCCTGAACTTAGCGGCAAGCTCAGGAAACCCCTCTTCCTCGGCTGTCTTGGCAAAGTTTTCGTACATATCTGTCCATTCGTAGTTTTCGCCGTCTGCGGCAGCCTCAAGGTTTGCTTTTGTATCGCCTATTCCTGCAAGCTCCTTGAACCACATCTTAGCGTGTTCCTTTTCGTTATCCGCAGTTTTCAGGAAAAGGGCGGACATCTGCTCATAGCCCTCTTTTTTCGCTACGGATGCAAAATATGTATACTTGTTTCTTGCCTGAGATTCTCCTGCAAACGCTTCCTGAAGATTCTTTTCGGTCTGTGTGCCTGCATACTTGTTTTTAGCCATTTTTTCATCCTCCTGTATTGCGGCTTGCTTACAATTAAGAATTGCCGTTTATTTACTTTGATTATAGTACGGGGGCAGGAATTTGTCAATAAGGCTATGATGCAAAAGATGTTTCTTGACAAAAGATTTTTGCCTGTTTATAATGAACATATCTTATTATGTTATGAAAGGGAGATTTGATGGCAGAACCGGTTACGGCAAGGCAAAACGCTATTTACGATTGTACACATATATATCTTGATGCTTTCGACAAAAAAGGACCGATCGGAGATTTGTACAGCAAAGCGGTTGCGGAGTATCTTGAACGGTTTATAAAAACAGAAAATTGTTTTATGTATACGTTGATTGAAAAAGATGTTATAGTCGGATTCCTGACAGCCTGTGAGATTCCCGGAATATTATCAAGGAATATCAAAATTGATACGGTTGCCATTGCACCTGAATATCAGAATAAAGGCAATGAAACTGTTATGATGAACGAATTTTTCAATCTGTTTGAAAATGCCGTGTTTTTTTAGAAACAAAAAGAAACAGCATTTCGTATAAGCTGTACAGCAAAGTCGGATTCAAAGAGGTAAACGGATGCTTATCTATGTGTAAATATGACAGTAAATAAACCGCCGCAGACAGCAACATTTGGCTGTCTGCGGCACTTGAACGGATAGTTATTTCATCATTTTTCTTTTTCAAACAGAATTACTTCCTTTTAGTTGCAATTCAATAAAGACTTGCTTAACAAGGTTTAATCCGTCCTTATATTTCTCGTGGCGGTCAGCCCACCGTACAAGCTGCCAAAAAGAAAATGTTTCATTTGGCTCAATAATCACCTTATTGATTGTTCTTGCGGCAAGTTTAAGATTATGTACCTTGTTAATTTGATATTTCATATCAAATCCACTGTTTTCATTCATCATAAGTGATGAAGTTTCAAATACCGTATTAGGCAATAGTGCCTCAGATTTATTTTTGGCGTATTTGTTTCCGTCTATCAGCATTTCTAAATAGAACAGTTTTTTCCTTTGCCATTTACGGATAGGAAGTAAAAAGGGAAACACCTGTGTCAGTCTTTTTCTTTTCATAAATTCACCCTCTTAGTTTGTTTCTCCTAGATATTCTTCAAGGCATATTCCTCGTTTGTATATTTCGGTAGCCGCATTAACACCGACATATCGGTAATGCCATGGCTCGTTGGCTATACCTGTGATTGCAACTTTATTCTCTGGATAGCGATATATAAACCCATAGCGATAGGCATTTTGAGCGAGCCAGTTATAAACCTCATAACCATATGAATTTATGCCATCAGCATTTATATCAACGCCAAGACCAAGTTGATGTTCACTTGTTCCCGGAATAGCAACCCAGCGTTCTGTTTCTGTTTTTGCGTCGGATTCAGAATATCCTTTTTCAATATACTCCGCCATTGATTCATCGTATATTTGCTGTTGCTCCTGCTTTGTTCTGTAGCCGGAGGCAACAACAGGATATACACCGTCATCCCTCATATCATCAAACATTTTCTGAAGCTGAGGGTATATTCTGCTGTCCACGCATTGTCCGTTTGATAGTTCTGTTAAATCGATTTCACTGTCAGTTTCAAGGGGATGCCATTTATTCACCAGTATCAAGCACCATTCTCCATCTGCTTCATTTTCATTACCAAAATCAATGGAAGGCAATGATGCCTTGTTGTATATATCTGTCCCTGCAAAACGCTGAACAAAGATGCAGGCTAATGCTATCAGTAAAATCAGGATGCAGATAAATAAGTGGGGACGGCGTTTCTTGGTTTGTTGGGTATGAGTTGACATCGTTTTTCCTCCCGGATAAGCTAAAAAAGCACGCTTGCTTTTGGTACTGTAAGTGTACCAAAAGCAAGCGTGCTTTTTTTTCGTTTCCCCACAAGAGTTTCCTATGTTTTCCTGCGGAATTTCTTACGATTTTCCTACAGGAGCGGAAGAGTGACTGTAAATTCGATTTGCTCATTTTCACTTTTTGCGGTAATTGTTCCGTTATGAAGCTCAACGATTTCTTTTGCAATTGCAAGACCCAATCCTGCACCTCCGCTTCTGGAACTTCGTGCAACATCAAGACGATAAAACTGTTCAAAAATGCGTACAAGCTTTTCTTTTGGAATGGTATTGCCGCAATTGGTAAACTGAATACACAAATTTTCACCGTTTTGTTTTACAGTAATATGAATCGTGCTGTCATCAAAGCTATAATTCACTGCATTTCTCAGCAGATTATCAAAAACGCGCTGTATCTTATTGACATCGCACTTTATCATAGTGCCTGGGGCTATTTCAAGCTCACATTTTAAATTTTTCTCTAAAAGCATTGGTTTGAATTCGTATATAAGCTGTTCAAGCATACGGGTCAAATTGACCCTGCTGTACTCAAGAGTGATATTAGAAAGATTAAACCGCGTGATTTCAAAAAATTCGTTAATTAAATCCTCAAGATGTTCTGCTTTTTCCAAAGAAATTGACAAATACTTTTCTCTTAATTCTTCGGAAATTTTGTTTTCGTCCCGCAGCAAAGTTAAATACCCAATTACTGAGGTGAGTGGGGTTTTCAAATCGTGGGCAAGATAAACAACAAGGTCATTTTTCCGCTGTTCTGAAAGCTCTGCTGCCAGTTTTCGTTGTTCAAGAGTATGCTTAATATGATTGATTTTCTTTTCGATTGCAGTTAATTCAGAAGGCAAAACAATATCTCCTGAATTTTCTTCTATCAGAGCATCTATACTACGGTTAATTTCTTTGAAATACTTGGAAAATTCATTTAGATAAAAGCGCAAAATAATTGCAAATAACAGTAAGGAAAGCACTACGTAGAAAATACTCATATAATCTCTAATATATATTGAATATACATTATAAGCTCGGTCATAATCATGGTAGACAAAATTATCCAAAAAACCCACAAAAGTGTCTGCTATGTGCCCCTTTAAAAATAGAGAGTACAAGGCTGCTAAAAAAGCAAACGCAAAAAACAACATTCCAAAAATTCTAATCAATAATTTGTTTTTAAGAAGACGATAATCATCTCTTTCGCTATTTCTTTTATTTTTCAATGGTATATCCCACTCCCCACACAGTTTTTATAAATTTCGGTTTTTTTGCAGGCTCATTAAGCTTTTCCCTCAATCTTCCGATATGAGCCATAACAGTATTATTGTTATCAAGGAATTTCTCACCCCAAATATTTTCAAACAATTCCTCAGACGAAATAACTTTTCCTCTGTTCTCACACAAGTACCAGAGGATAGAAAACTCAATAGGTGTCAAAGTAACCTCTTTTCCATACAAAGTACATTTGTGAGTATTCTTGTTTATAATAAGTCCTCTTACATCATGTTCTGCAATGGGAGCATCTTTTTCCTCGGTATTAGCCGCATTATTATAACGAACATAACGGCGAAGCTGTGTTTTTACTCTTGCTACAACCTCCAAAGGGTTGAATGGTTTTGTAATGTAATCATCAGCTCCGATGGTAAGTCCCATAATTTTATCAGTATCCTCAACTTTTGCCGTCAGAATTATAATAGGATAAAAATACTGTTCTCTGATTTTCTGACAAATACGAAATCCATCAATATCTGGAAGCATTACATCTAAAATTGCCAAATCCATTTTTTGCGTTTCAATACATTTCAAAGCATCCAGACCATTATAAAATTTATGTACCGTGTAACCATCATTTTTAAGATATACCTCTATTAGATCGGCTATCTCCTTTTCATCGTCTACTATTAAAATTTGTTCACTCATTTTATTGCTCCTTAATTTCCGGCACAGCTTCCATAATATCGCCAAAGTCACATTTCAAATATTCACATATCGACAACAAGACAGGTAGCGTAACATTTTGATTTTTGCCAAGCTTAGCTTCTAGTACTCCTTTATCATTTTGTAGGTCACTCGTTCTTTGGGCTTATATTCTTCGGCTCTTTTAGCGATATTATCAAGCGGAACTTTTCCCTCACCCTCGCCAAACTCAACTTTTACGTTGATATGTCCGTCTGGCTTTTTGTGGGAAAGCAGTACTACCGTCTCAACATGGTTCGTACCACTGAACATATCCACTGCAACGCACTTGTCGGTGGAGTAGCCGAGCTCGGCAAAATATGCGCAGTCACGGGCGGCGGTGGCGGCGTTGCAGGAGACCATGACGATGCGGGGGGCGGAGAAGGCGGCTATCTGCTCGCAGGCGTCTCTGCCGCAGCCCTTGCGGGGAGGGTCTACCATTATCACGTCGGGGCGGAGGCTGCGTGAATGCAGTATCCGTGCGGCTTCGGCGGCATCGGCACAGATGAACTCGCAGTTTGTTATGTCGTTTGCGAGGGCGTTCTGCTTTGCGTTTTCGATTGCCTCGGGGACTATCTCGACGCCGATTATCTTCTTTGCCGTGCGTGCCATGGAAAGCCCGATCGTGCCTGCTCCGCAGTACAAATCAAGCACGGTTTTGCCCTTCGGCTCAGCAAAATCACAGGCTGATGAATAAAGCTGTTCCGCACAGGGTGTATTAACCTGATAAAACGCCTTCGGAGCTATGTTTACGGCGTTTTTGCACATGATGTCACAAATGTAGTTTTTTGATGTCAATACTATCTCTTCATCGCCTAAAATTACGTTAGTATCCCTGTTATTTACATTGATTACAGAACTTACTATCTCGGGGTATTTTTCAAGAAGTTTGTCCGAGAGAATTTTAATTTCCGGAACATTTTTTGCTACTACTATACAAAGACATATTTCTCCGCTGTAATAACCTTTCCTTAAATATAAATGACGCAATATACCTTTGTGCGTAGTTTCATCGTAAGCGGTCAGATTAAGCCCGGTTGAAATTTTCAGAAAGTCGGCGGTGATTTTCGAAAAAATGTCGGGCTGTAAAAGGCACTTTTCACAAGGAACTATTCTGTGCGAGTGGAAGGCATAGAAGCCTGCGATAAGATTTCCGTCCTTATCGGCGCCTATGGGTATCTGCAGCTTGTTGCGGTAGCCGTTTATATTGGTGTTGCGGATTATCGGCAAAAATTCGGGCGAAAGACCGCCTATTCTGGTGAAAGCGTCCTTTACGAACTGCTCTTTGGCTCTGAGCTGAGCCTCGTAGCTGATATGCCGCAGAGAACAGCCGCCGCACCTTGTGTAAATGGGGCAGTCGGGAGTGACCCTGTCGGGAGAGGGGGTGATGATCCTCTCTATCTTGCCGTAGCAGTAGGTTTTGTTTACTTTCAGTATCTTTACTTCAAGCTTGTCCCCTATAGCAGAAAACGGCACGAAAATAACCATGCCGTCCTTCTTGCCTATACCGGAACATTCGCTTGAAAGAGCCGTTATCTCAATTTCAACGATGTCGTTCTTTTTCATTATATCTGTCCTAAGCTGAGTGCCTTTAAATAAGCGTTTATAAAGCCGTCAAGGTCGCCGTCCATAACTGCGCCGATGTTGCCCATTTCGTAGCCTGTGCGGTGATCCTTTACCATTGTGTAGGGCATGAATACATAGGAGCGTATCTGTGCGCCCCATGCGATCTGAAGCTGTTCACCCTTGATGTCGGAGATCTTGTCGAGGTGTTCTCTTTCCTTGATCTCAAGCAGCTTTGACTTCAGCATACGCATAGCATATTCTCTGTTCTGATGCTGTGAACGCTCTGTCTGGCAGGCGCACACGATGCCTGTGGGAATATGTGTGATACGAACAGCGGAGGATGTCTTGTTGACCTTCTGACCGCCTGCACCGCTTGCACGGTAAACGTCCATCTTAATCTCGTCTTCGCTTATCTCAATGTCAATATCTTCATTGATTTCAGGCATTACTTCAACGGAAGCAAAGCTGGTGTGGCGGCGTCCGGAGCTGTCAAAGGGAGATACACGGACAAGTCTGTGTACGCCGTTTTCGCTCTTCAGATAGCCGTAAGCGTTTCTGCCCTCAATCAGTATGCTGGCGCTCTTTATGCCTGCTTCTTCACCGTCAAGGTAGTCGAGTACGGTTACCTTCATACTGTGCTGTTCTGCCCAGTGATTGTACATACGGTAAAGCATCTCGACCCAGTCCTGAGCCTCTGTACCGCCTGCGCCTGCGTGGAATGTGAGAATCGCATTATTATGGTCAAATTCGCCTGAGAGAAGGGTAGCGAGCTTCTGCGATTCAAGCTCTGTTCTGAAATGCTTTGCAAGCTCCTGTATCTCGGGAAGCATAGATTCGTCATCTTCTTCCTGAGCAAGCTCGAGCATTGTCATTACATCGTCATAGCTTTCACGGAGCTTTTCGTAGCTCTGTACTATATTCTTATCTTCGCCTATTTTCTGAGAAATTTTCTGAGAATTTTCTACATCGTTCCAGAAATCAGGCTGTGCGCTCTGTTCTTCGAGTTTTGCTATTTCTGCTTTGAGATTATCAAGGTCAAGTGCGCCGGCAAGCTCTTTAAGCTCAGGCTCATAGCCCTCGAACTCAACTTTGAGTTCATCATATTCTAACATAGGTTACCGTTCCTTTCAATTTTGCAATACTGTTTTATTATATACCAAAAAAATTTTTTTGTAAAGCCTTGAAATCGTTTTCATTTTATGATATACTCAATTTATTCGGTGAAAACGCAGGTTTTCACAAAATTATTCCGGTAAGCTGTCTGTGAGCGGTGCATAGCGGCGGACGGGCGAATTGCCGGAAAGGACGGATAAGTCTTAAAAATCAGTATTTCTGAAAAAAGTTGTGTAAGGAGTTTATTAACATGAGCGAGATCAAGAAGATCCACATGGGTCCTGCTAAATGTGCGGTTGACCTTGGCGACGGAAGTGAAAGAGGAGAGTATGTAAACCAGGATTATATCCTGAACAAGCTGGGCAGACCTCACAGAGCGGTAAGCCTTATGTATTGCTATTATCCGCTTGACGAAACATGGCCTGCAAGAGCGAGAAACGCTTTCAAGGACAAGGAAATCACATTCCAGTGGGATTATCCCTATGACGACTATTTTACATATAAGGGCGGTATCGGCGGAACAACCAACGACGAGCCTTTCACCTGTATGCGTGATGTAAGACGTCACGGACAGGACGTTATACTTACAATGACGATAGATCCGAATGTTACGGACGAGCATCTCGAACAGATAGGTAAGGAGCTTTCGACATTCGGTCGTATGCAGCTGAGAATCAACCACGAGGCTACAGGTAACTGGTTCTCATTCACAAAGCGTGCAACATATCAGCAGGTGGCTGATTTCTATATTCACGCCCGTGAGGTAATAAAGAAATTTGCTCCCAACGTACAGACTATTCTCTGTATCGGCGGTGTGGAGCATCCCGAAAAGGGCGGAGAAATCGAGATGGAGAAGGAGTTTGCCGACGCTGTAAGAGCAACGGATATATGGTCTGTTGACAAGTACATGGCTCTCCACTGGGGCTGGCCTTTTGACGTTGCGGACGAGGGCGGAAACTCTTTCGGCAGAAGCAAGGTAGCTGATACATATAATCTTACTAAGCTGTCGGAAAAGCGTTACAGAGAGCTTTGCGGCGGAGAAAAGAAGCCTATGGTAATGAGTGAGTTCAACGCTGACGGCGATGTAACGGGACCTTACGAGCAGGCTGAAATGGTAAAGGAATTTTGCGATATGCTCAAGAACGACAAGGATCAGGGCTGGTTCAACGGCTTTACATTCTATCAGTTCCGTGACAGAGGCAGACTGGGACTTGAAATTGAGGATCCGAACAATGCTGACTGCGGTATTGAGCAGCCGGTAATGCAGACCTACAAGGAAATTATTCACGATGAATATTTCTATCCTGAAATGAAAAGCGAGGGTGACGCACAGTTCCCTGTAAAATTACGTTGGGGCGGTTCTGAGGACGCTGAGGGTATCGAGATACCTCTGCACTTTGAAAAGAACCCCACATTCTGCGAAATCACATTTGAGGACGAGGACGCAGAGCTTAATCTTATGATGGAGATCAACGGCAAGTGGTTCTACAAGGCACCTCACGCAAAGACGATTGACTTTATGTCGGCATTCTTTGAAAAGCCTCTTGAAAGCGAAGCAGACATGACGCTCAAGATATTTGCGCCTCCTGCAAGCGGTGAGAACGTAAATGACGGCAGTGAGGACTGGATGCTGAACACTTATTCGACTATCACGAAGATGCCGAATATCCGTATCAGATTTGCACCTATCTTAAAGTAAGTGGGCACCAAATAAGTATACTTCACCCCAAACAGCTATATTTGACATACAAAATAATCGCAAGTTAAATCACTCAATACTAAGTGAATAACTTGCGATTTTTATTATCCTACAACTTGTTTTGTAGCTTTTATTTTCTCATCACTGAACTTTACAACATCAGCAATGACAAGTTTCTGAATGGCTTTAATTAATGTTTCCATAAAGACAAAATCTATTTCTTTATCTTTAGAGGATATCGGAATTTTTACAATTTGATTTTTTAATATATCAACGTTAAATCTTGTACTTCCCCATGTAAAGTTAGAAAAAGTAAGGTTCATTGTTGAAATAAAGAATTGTGCATTTTCTTTTCTGAAATTTAACAATTTTGGGATAAGTATTTTTATTTTATCACCTGTAAAATACGGCTTTTCTTGATAAAATATAGTTGCTGTATCCTGTCCAAATGAGATTGTGTTTCCACTGTTAAGATAAATCGGATTTTCATCTATAAATCCTCTTTGACCATTATTATTACTCGTTCTTACTATATAAGGGTATCGTCCGTTTTCAATTATATTAATCTTATTGGCATCAAATCTGTGTGCTGTGGTTACAATATCAAAAAGTTGGTCTATTGTATATTCTTTCCAAAAGATTTTGTTGCTTTTAAGTTTATCCAAAGCTGACAGCTCATCAGCTGTCAGTTGCGTATCTTTCAGTCCAGAGACTGAAAGATACGCTTCCAGCTCCTCTATACGCTCCGCTTCCAGCTCCTCTATAAAGCTTTCCATAAATTCAAAGTCGATTGTATTATTTTTTATAGGTACAACTATTTTATCATCTTGTATTTTCTTATAACTAATACTGTTTCCCCAGCTATACTTATTTTTAAGCGACTTATATATACAACTTACCAATAGCAATTGACAAGATTTATTTTGCAATCTTGCATCTTTCACGTAAAGCACAAGATTATGACTATCGTTAGAGAAAAAATCATTTTCTTGATATGTCACAACGAATGTTTTTCCACCGATAAATATACAAGGTGCTTCTTCTATTAAAACCTTATTATATGATATATATGAAATTATGGAATTGTTTCCGGCACCTGCTCCTAAATAAGGGGTTGTACCACTATTTCCCGTTACATCACAAGATAGTATATTATGCGTGTTGTACACATCAAATAAGTCAGTTACTTTCTTTTCGCCCCACTCAACACTTGCCAATTTCTCATTGAGTGAGGCATTTATTTTCCCAAGCGTTCGTTGTCCTCACTGCTCTTACCTTTTAAAAGTGTTGATACTTCCCAAGCAAGATAATCACTTACGGTCTTTTTGAAGTCCTCAAGCGTTGGGATTGTGTCAATTGGAGCAGACTGATTCCAATCAGCACCGTTTTCCGGGTCGATTTTACCCTCATAATATTCCTTTTCAGTGAAAATATTAAGTTCTGACTTGCCGAATCTGACAATATCAGCAATTTCCTGATAGCGTTCTTTGGCGTGGTCTGTATCTCTTAAATTTACACTTGCTTTCTTTCTGTTGGTTCTTGTGTAGCCGTCATTAGAGAAATCGATAAACTTAACTGTATTCTTTGCGTGATGTGGTTCGCCGACCTTGAAAACATAAATATTTGTCTGAACACTTGACTTGCCAACAAACAAGTCAATCGGCATTTTAATGCTTGCAAGCAACGTACTATGCTTCAGTATTTCCTTGTTATATTTGACAGCTTTGCCCGAACCTGCCGAATTTTGAATGATAATTGCCGCATAGCCTTTTTCCATCATTGAGAGAGCTTTTTCAACAAAAATCATACCATTTCCATCAGCGGAATATGGGGGATTAAGCACAAATGCAGTGGCAGGAAAATTTTTTTTCGTTGAAATAAAGCCATAGTTTCCGTCAAAATTTTTCAAAGAGTCCTGATTCAAAATGTTGGAACTTCCGTCGCCCATTAAAATCATATTTAAGATTGCAAGCATATAGATTTGCGGCAGAATTTCAAGACCCAACAGCTGAGTTGTTTTAATTTTTGTGACTTTTTTCTGATATTCCTCAGGTGATGATATTTTTTCCTTTGCATCATCAATCATTTCATTCATTGCAGCAACAAGAAGTCCTGCCGAACCTGTTGCAAAGTCCCATACATAAGAATCTTTGTCAACTCTTGCAAGCTTTACAAGTAACCTTGCAACGTATGAAGGTGTAAGAACAACGTCATTCAATTTATCCTGAGTAAATCCAAGCCAGTTATACATTTCATTGAAGAGCATACCTGTAAAATCTGTTGTAATACCTATCTTATAGTAGATACCCAAGTCATCAACAATTTTCGAGAATACTCTTTTTATTTGGCTTTCTCCGTTTTCCGGTTTGTTTCTGTTTTCATCAACTAAAGTGTTTGAAAGTGTTCTGATAATCAAATCTTGCTTTTGTTGTGGTAACTGTTTTTTCTTCAAGAAAGATGTAATTTTTCTGATGATTTTATCTCCGTCAGTTTCACCGCTTTCGGTAGAAGATCCCAAATCAGATTTTTCAAGAGGTTTAACGCCCTCTGCACCAAGCGTTGCAATGATAGTAGCTGCAACAAGATATATTCTATCGTTTTCTCCCAATCCTGTTTCTTCTTTGTAGATGTCATTGTTAAGTTTAACAAGACTGATATTGATTTCTTTTTCACGCTTTTCTTTGAGTTTATCAATCTCTGCCTGAGTAAGACTGAGTTCATTAAGCTTTTCTACAAACTCATCAAAATGTGACGGCTTTAAAAAGGAAAGGTCTGTATAATCTCCAACTCTTTGACCAAAGCCAAGATTATTTTTGTCAGCTGAAACATAATAAACACCAATCTCGTGCTGAAGTTTTCCAAACTCATCTTTGTATCCGGTTACACCTATTGCAATGATTCTTGTATAGCTTGTGTAGTGTAAAATCGCATTCGCATAATGTATCGCACCATTTACAGCATACGACTTAATATTCGTATAGTTTGGTTCATTTTTATCTTTTTTGTTATCTACGATTCCGTCAGTATCCAACTTTACGAGTTTATCTTTGTAACCTTTATATTCAATAAGAACAGGATAAAAAGTCCCATACTTATCTTTCAACAACAGTTTAGCATCAGGTCTGTTACCACCTTTGCCACCACTCTTTGAATGATATTCATCAAGAGCCTTATCTATTTCCGAATTAAGTGATGCTTGTTCAAGTTTATAGTCAAGGCCATAGCTTTTCAGCCAGCCGTTTACCAAGTCAGCTATATCCGGTTCAACAGATTGTACTTTGCTTTTATTAGCCATATTATCCTCCGCAAAATTTTTATTTAATCAAGTTTCAATATATTTTTTATTATACCACATTATCGAAAGCCTTACAAGACTTTTAAGATGAGTTTTGAAAAATTTGTCTGTACTGCTATATCAACATTTCACAAAAATACTTATGAACATTCTGTAAATTCTGCTAAAAACAGGGTGCGTTTTGCTGATTTTTTGCATATAAGGTGAGGGGGAAAATAAGGTAAAAACGAACGGCTAACATAAATCGTCGCACTTCGTTCGCAGTTCATCAGCTTGTTAGGGACGCTCCGTTTCCCTAAGACCCTTTAATTTGATGACTATCTTCAGAAAAATAAACACAAAAAATGAAAGTGAGGACACAGAAATGGAACGAAAAGTGAGATACGATCGTAAGCTACCGATAGTTCTTTTCATAGGACAGCACTTCTCGGGTTCGCTATTCGAATCAATATACTTGTCATTGCATATGTACAAAGCGTTGGATGCACACGCTTAAGTTGTCCTTGCCGTGCTTGCCCTCACAAAACATAAATAGCTGAAAAAATCAATAACTACGATTCAACGGAAGAAGCACGAGGGATAGTGCGGTTTTGGGAGGGTTGGTCCGGGCGCAAGGGTGGCGGTGCTTTTGAGAGGGCTGTGGGTGGTGGGACGGTGAAATGACAATATCGTAAAATCGGTATATATATTTGCTTTGTATTTATTCATTTCCACAAAAAATCCGATAATTATTTGGCGGTTTTGTTGAAAATGATGTGAAAACGTGATTTAAATTTGACTTTAGTTACACAATGTGATAAGATAAACCTATATAAAGACGGTCAAAAACCGTATTGTTTATCCTTTGTGTGAGGTAGCGGAATGAAGAAGAACAAGAATGTATATGACGGGGCTGAAATAGTTCCGGAGAACGTTGAAAATACACATAAGAAAGGGAAATCTCTTACCGGCAGAATATTCAGGTGGATGTGTCTTGCTGTCGGCGGTTCGCTTATGCTTGTCTGCATAATCAATATACTGCTGAGCTATACATATCTTAAGCAGGCGCTTGTGAATGAGATGGACGAGGTAGCGCATACCGCATCGAATACTATTTCAAATCAGCTTGAATCTGTTGTAAACGCAATAACGCAGATCTCTGCCGATGCCGATTTTTCTGACGTTGCAGATGTATCTTCGATACGCTCGAAGTGTATTTCTGTCGCAAGAGATAATTCTATGTATGTCAAGGTCGATATGACGGACAGGGACGGTAAGGGACTTAACGACGACTCTCTCAACTGGTCGGACGATCCTGCATATCGTGAGGTAATAGAAACCAATAAAGCGGTTGTCGGTGAGCCTTATTTCTACGAAAAGACGGGTAAGGTCGTTATGGACGTTACCGTGCCTATAATTTCAAACGATATAAATAAGCTGCTGAGAGCGGTGCTTCGTATAACCGTTGACGTGAATGTATTCTCGAATGTTATCGGTCAGATCTCGATCGGGGATACCGGCTATGCGATGGTGGTTGACGCTAAGGGAAATATAATCGCACATCCGGACTCGGAACTGATACCGCAGCAGATGAATTATATCAGTCTTGCTTCGCAGGACGGCTCATATCAGGCTATGGCTGATTGCGTTTCATCGGCAATTGCGGGTGAATCGGGATTCGGCGAGGTTACGCTTGACGGCGTTTCAAAATATGTCAGCTATGCGCCTATAAGCAATGCGGAAGGCTGGAGCTGTATAATGGTTGCGACACCGTCTGAGCATACGCAGAGCATTTATAATTCTGTCGTTATCGGCACTATTGTAGCGGTCGTATGCTTTGCGCTGTCGGTACTGCTTATAATAACGATAGTGAAAAAGATAATTTCGCCCGTAAAGCAGTGTTCGGACAGAATCGTTACGTTATCGCACGGCGATCTTCACCAGCAGGAGCTTGACTTCGGCAAGAAAATTGACAAGGAAATATCTCAGCTGAGCGAAAGCACGAACCTTATCAGCAAGAATATAAACGAGATCATATCCGACATTGATGCTATGCTAAGAACGCTCGGAAACGGCGATCTTACATATAAGCCGGCTGATGTTTATCTCGGTGACTTTGCACCTATCAGGCAGTCATACGAATCTATAATGATCTCGCTTAATAAGACGATGGACAAAATAAGCAAGGCAGGTCAGCGTGTTGCTACAGGCTCTGAGCAGGTGGCATCTGCGGCAGGCAGTCTTTCGGGCGGTGCGGCAAAGCAGGCAGCATCGGTCGAGGAGCTTTCGGCATCGCTTACTGAGGTTGCGGAAAAGGTCAACCGTAACGCAGCAAGAGCGGAAAACGCCGCTGAGAATTCGGCTCAGGCTACAAAGCTTGTTGAATCGGGCAACGAACAGATGAACGGTCTGCTTGGGGCTATGCAGGAGATCGGAGAAACATCCGGCGAAATCGAAAAGATAATAAGAGCGATAGACGATATTTCGTTCCAGACGAATATACTTGCGCTTAATGCGGCAGTAGAGGCGGCAAGAGCGGGCGACGCAGGAAAGGGATTTGCTGTTGTTGCGGATGAGGTAAGAAATCTTGCGGGCAAGGTCGCTGAGGCGGCAAGCACAACAACGGAGCTTATCAAGAACTCGATGAAGGCCGTTGAAAACGGAACGATGATTGCAAACAAGACGGCACAGACGCTGACCGAGATCGTCAATACGACAACTGCCACCACAAAGCTGGTAGGCGAGATCTCAACGGCTTGCGCAGAGCAGGCTGAGGCTATAGAGCAGATCAATGTCGGCGTTGATCAGATCTCTTCGGTAGTACAGACAAACTCAGCTACAAGCGAGGAATGTGCGGCTTCTGCACAGGAGCTTTCGGTACAGGCAAATCTGCTTGACGAGATGGTATCCAGCTTTACGATCGACGAGGAGCTTGTTACTCGTGAGGAAGCGGCGAAGGACGAAGAACCGTCCGAGGAAGAGGAAAACGCTGAAAACGGGGAAGAACCCGAATATGAGGATGACGACCCGGACGATGACGAAAACTGAATTTCTTAAAACAGGCAACAATATATAACTTATCCCTCCTGCATTATCACGCAGGAGGGATCGTTTTGTCAGTATTCGTCTTTTATGCGGAATAAGGTTTCGTGGGGGTCGGGCTGACGGTCGGCAACGTACATATCGTTTATCACGATGTAGCGGCTGTCCTGAAGGGTCTGTACTACTTTGTCAATGTCTTCCTCAGTGCCTTGCGCCTCCATTTCGACCGAGCCGTCGTAGAGATTTTTTACCCAGCCTGTTACGCTGTAGAGCGAGGCGGCATTCTGCGCCCGGTAGCGAAAGCCGACACCCTGAACTCTGCCTTTGAAGAAAAAGTGCTTTCTGATTATCTTTGTGTTCATTTTTGCCTCCGTCAGAATGTGAATATGTCTTTATCAAGCTGTTTCACAAGCTTATCGCTGTAAAGCTCCATTTCTTCGGGGCTTTGTGAGCTGAGAGGCTCGATTATGCCGATCGTCATCATACCTGCCTGTCTTGCGGCTTTGAGAGAAGCGGATACGTCATCGAGCATAATGCAGTTTTCGGGCGGTACGCCGAGCGTTTTTGCGGTATCGAGATATATGTCGGGGTACTGTTTGCCTTTGCCGAAAACGGCGGCGGAGCTTATCGTTTCAAACATTCCCCACAGTCCTGTGTGATGAAGCACTGGGGTGTAAAGCTCGGGGGTCTGTGAGGTGCATACGGCGGTCTTGTAGCCGTTTTTCAGAGCAAGCTCAACTGTTTCACGAGCGAAGGGTTTTAGTTTTACGTTGTGGCGGTATTCGTCTATGGCAAGGTCTGTCCATTCCTGCATAAGCTGTTCGGGCGTTTCGGGAAGACTGAAAAGATCTATTGTGTATAATGCTGTTTCGTAAAAAGAGCGGTGACTGCATTGCCTGCCGTAATCATCAGGCGGAGTGATGCCCCGTCTGCGCAGAAATTCCTCGTCAACGTACTGCCAGACGTACATCGAGTCGAGCAGAGTGCCGTCAAGGTCGAACAGCACGGCTTTTATATCGTTCATATTCTTCTCCTTTCTGAGCTTCTATATATTGCTATTGTATCACAATAAGGCGGTGGGGTCAATAAGATTTTACGGACGATTTTCGTGTATGCTGCTTGCAAAATGCGTGGATTTATGGTATACTGAATTAAAAGAAATAAAGAGAAGAATAAAGGAAAGAAAAGAAAATTGGAACAGACAAAAGAAAACAAGATGGGCGTAATGCCTGTAAACAAGTTGCTTGTTACAATGTCACTGCCTATAGTTATATCAATGCTTATCCAGGCAATGTATAACCTTGTTGACAGCGTATTTGTGGCACAGATAAACCCGGACGCACTGACCGCTGTAGGTATGGCGTTTCCGATGCAGAGCCTTATGATAGCGTTTCAGACGGGGCTTGGCGTCGGCATGAATGCGCTTGTATCACGCTATCTCGGACAGAAGAAGCCTTATGAGGCAGGTCTTGCGGCAACTCATGCGCTTATTCTTACCGCTTTGAACTATGTTTTGTTTTTAATAGTAGGGCTTACGGCGATACCTGCGTTTTTTTCGATACAGACACATTCTGAAATCATAGCGGGATACGGCGTTGAATATCTGTCAATCGTATGCTGCGGCTCGCTCGGATTATTCTTCCAGATATACAGCGAGCGTATATTGCAGGCGACAGGCAAGACACTGCTTTCGATGGTGTCGCAGATACTCGGTGCGGTCATAAACATAGTGCTTGATCCTGTGTTTATTTTCGGTGTTGATTTTCTCGGAATACCCGCAATGGGCGTTACGGGTGCGGCGATCGCCACTGTAACAGGTCAGATAATAGCGGCGGCGGTAGGATTTTTACTGCACCACTTCCACAACAAAGAATTAAGGCTTGTATTCAGAAAATTCAGACTGAATCCTGGTACGATAAAGACGATATATGCCGTCGGAATACCTTCTATTATAATGAGTGCGCTGGTTTCGGTGCTGACGTTCGGTATGAATATAATACTGAAAGCGTATGAGCCTGCGGCGGCTACGGTATTCGGCGTATACTTCAAGCTGCAGAGCTTCGTGTATATGCCTGTGTTCGGTATGAATAACGGAATAGTTCCTATCATAGCCTATAACTACGGGGCAGGAAAGCCGAAGCGTATAACGGATACGCTGAAGCTCGGTGTTATCTGCTCGGTTGCGATAATGATAGTCGGATTACTGCTGTTCCAGCTTATACCGGCGCAGTTACTGGGAATGTTCGCTCCGACGGACGATATGATAAGGCTCGGTGAAACGGCGCTCAGAATATTCAGCGTATCGTTTGTATTTGCCGGAGTGTCGATAGTGTTAAGCTCGGGCTTCCAGGCACTCGGAAACGGCTTTTACAGCATGATAGTATTTATAGTAAGGCTTATTGTGCCGACACTGCCTTTTGCGTGGCTGTTCGGCATTATCGGAGGGGTTGACTGTATATGGTGGTCGCTCCCTGTAAGCGATTTATTAGGACTTATTGTTGCGATACTCCTTATGCGCAGGATCTATAAGAATGTCATATCGAAAATGTATGACAAACAGGATGAATCCTCGGCACAGGTACAGCAGGCATAAGAATAAAGCACAAACGGAGGAATGATTATGGGAAAAATAATCACTATTTCAAGACAGTACGGAAGCGGAGGAAGTGAAATCGGCAGAAAGGTCGCAAAAGCGCTTTCAATCCCGTATTACGACAGGACGATAATTGATGTGACCGCAAAGGAAAGCGGATTTGATCCCAAATACATAGAACGTGCGGAGCAGACAACAACGACCAGTTTTCTTTACAATCTTGCGATAAACGGTATGTACACACAGCCGCTTACCGACCAGCTTTTCTCGGCGGAGTGCAGAGTTATCAAGGCTCTAGCGGATAAAGGTCCGTGCGTTATAGTCGGTCGCTGTGCGGACTATGTGCTGAGGGAGCAGTACAGCACATTTGATGTTTTCGTGCATTCTACGGATGATTTCAGATGCGGACGTATCTGCGAGCATGACAATATAAGCAAGGACGAGGCGCTTTCGATTATCAGACAGAAGGATAAGGCAAGGCGCAGACACTACAAGTATTATACGGAACGTAACTGGGGCGAATCGCTGAATTACGATCTGTGCATCAATACGGCTACCTGCGGTATTGATGAGGCGGCTGAAATAATCGCTAAGCTTGCAGGCAAATAAAGACGTCGCATTCAGCGGCTGACGCCTTTAAGAATAGTAAAAAAATCGGCTGTCAATGGTGACTTTCAAATCACATTGGCAGCTTATTTTTTGAAAACAGTTAAACAGAGAAAATATTTGAACAGAAGGAACGGTGAACGATGGAATTTGTAATGCTCTTTTTTTCGGCAATTATCATTGTCTGCATTGTAGGCAATAAGCTGTCGGCAAGGATAGGCGTACCGAGCCTGCTTATATTTCTGGCGCTTGGTATGATATGCGGCTCGGACGGTATTCTGAAGATACCGTTTGACAACTATCAGCTCAGCGAGCAGGTGTGTACGGTATGTCTTATATTTATAATGTTCTGCGGCGGTTTTTCTGCCAACTGGAAAGCGGCAAAACCTGTTGCTTTGCGTGCGGGACTTTTATCCTCGCTCGGTACGATAGTTACGGCGCTTATTACTACGGCAGGCTGTCATTTCCTGATAGGGTTTGATATAAAAGAGAGTTTTCTTATCGGTGCGGTTATTTCGTCTACCGATGCGGCATCGGTGTTCTCGATACTTCGTTCAAAGCAGTTAAACCTACGTGGCGGTCTGGCTTCACTGCTGGAAATCGAGAGCGGTTCCAACGACCCGTTTTCTTATATGCTGACGGTCATTGCACTTGCGATAATGGCAGGTGATGATATTTCACAGCTTGGTCTTCTTGCAGTGCTACAGATAGTCCTCGGTGTTGCATTCGGCTTTGCGATGGGACTTGCCGCAGTGTTTGTAATGAAAAAGGTGAAGCTGTCGAAAAACAGCTTTGACATAATTTTCATGATGGCGATGATATTCGCGGCATATTCCGCACCTATACTGCTCGGCGGCAACGGATACCTAAGCGTTTACATAGCAGGTATCATCATCGGTAACAGCAACATAGGTGAGAATAAGGCGCAGCTTGTACATTTTTTCGACGGAATAACGGGGCTGAGCCAGATAATGCTGTTCTTCCTGCTGGGATTGCTGTCGAATCCTTCACAGCTTCCGGGAATAATACTTCCGGCACTTGCAATATTTGCGGTGATGACCTTTATATCACGTCCTGTTGCGGTGTTTGCAATATGCTCAAAGGGGTATACATGGGCTGACAGGCTGTTTATAGCGTGGTCGGGTCTGAGAGGCGCATCGTCCATCGTTTTCGCAATAATGGCTACGGTGAGCGATGTGTACACGGACAGCAATCTGTTCAATATAGTAGTGTGCGTCTGCCTTATCTCCGTTGCGTTTCAGGGAACGTTACTGCCGAAGGTCGCAACGGGGCTTAAGCTCATTGATAACGAAAGCAGTGTATTAAAGACGTTCAACGACTATCAGGACGAAACTCCGCAGTTCAATATGATGCGTATATTTGTATCGGATACTCACACCTGGAACGGACACAAGATAAGCGAGATAGATTTTCCCGATGATTCGCTTGTGCTTATGATAAAACACGGTGACAGCACTATCGTGCCGAAAGGCGATACGGTGATAAATGCCGGAGATGATGTTATACTCAGCATTCCGTCATACAGGGACAGCGGAAATATATTGCTCAAGGAATATGAGATAGGGCCAAAGCATTTGTGGAAGGGAAAGACTATAAAGGAGCTTGACCTGCCGACTACGCTTCTTATTATAATGATAAAGAGAAACGGCGATATGGTCGTACCTAACGGAAGCACTGTAATAAAGCAGGGTGATATTCTTGTTGTAAGCGACCAGTCGCATATAGAAGAAAAGAAGAAAAAGGATAAGCACGGCGGTGAAGAGCCGGATAAAAAGCCGGACAAAGCGGCTGAGAAGAAAGAATGCGATGAAAAAGAGGGAGAGAAGGTGAGCGTGTAACAATTGACGGAACAACGATAATGACTTTCGGGCTTGAAATTAAAGGTCGGCTGTGATAGAATAAGGCTGACGGCTTTTGTAAATATGAAACTGCCGTGTTATATATATGCGGCAGTTGCTTTTTTGTGAGGAAAAATATGAAACGCAGTAAGAAAATATCGGTGCTTGGAGAGTGCGCTCGGAACAAGCATATATGCAGGTGCTTTTACGAATACGACAAAAGCTATTGGTATTACTATATCAATGATTTCAACGACAAATTTGTACTCGGGCAGGAAGAAAACGACTTTGAACTTAACGGATATACGATCCGTAAAATTGACGAACTGAAAAAAGCGGAAATCAAGAATGATGTCTGTGAAGAGATAAACAGACTGAACGGGGTAGCGGAACAGGTTAAAGATCCCGGTATAGATATAAGCTCGTGGCAGAGCATATTCAATTCGCTCCGTGAGTGCGGTGAATGGGCGATAGTCGAGAATGAAAATGAAGAGATATTCCATATAGGGATAATCTTAAAGGCGGGGAAGAATAAACTGACGATGAGAGAGTTTGACGCAGACGGAAAATGGCTGGAAGAAACCAAAATCCCATACAAAGAAATAACAAGCGTCAGCTTTAAAACAAGATATATTAAAAACTTCAGAAAGTATCTCGAAAGAACGAAAGAAGGATAAGCATGGACATTAAGGAAAACTTCAAGGGGCATTTAAGCACTATCAATCATCACAAGATGGAAGTAATGAGGCTGTGCTTCAAGGTCGGTCTTTATAAGCAAGGGCTTCTGCATGATCTGTCAAAATACTCGCCTAAGGAATTCATAAGCGGAGTGGTATTTTACACGGGGGATAAAAGCCCGAATACGACCGAAAGACGTGTGACGGGAAAAAGCGAGGCGTGGCTTCACCATAAGGGAAGGAACAGGCATCACTTTGAATACTGGATAGATTACGGACAGGAGCCGGGTTCTGCGATGCAGGGAATGAAAATGCCTGTAAAGTATGTTGTGGAGATGTTCTGCGACAGGGTGGCGGCTTGTAAGACATATTATAAAGAGAATTATAAAGACAGCATGCCGTTTGAATATTTCAACAAGAACAGAAAACACTATATGATGCACCCGGAAACTATGGAGCTTCTTGGAAAAATGCTGATAATGCTGAAAAGATACGGCGAGGAGGATACGCTGGTATACATAAGGGAGAGAATCCTTACCGGAAGGTATCCGAAAAAGACAGCGGTAAAAAGCTGATAAAATACATTAAATAGCAGAAAAATGCAGTAAATAGAATATATAGACAGCTTTTTACGGCTGATTGTATAAAGTGCCTTTAAAAGCGTGAATTGACGAGTAAGTTTTATGTAAAATTACTTTGAAAAAAACGTTGACAAATGTCGTTTTCCGTGATATAATAGACAAGCACTCAAACGAGAGGGCATAAAAACAGAGGGTACTTGAGAAAGCCTGAAACCGCTTGAACAGTGAGAAAGATGG
>ERZ1027037.137-NODE-137-length-40202-cov-27.614616_pt1 | contig 40202 bp, 46 predicted proteins | sample MGYA00519440_ERZ1027037 | MGnify/ENA primary metagenome ERZ1027037 (study PRJEB26926, sample SAMN06164793) | human gut metagenome | biome: ENVO:00009003; feature: ENVO:2100002; material: ENVO:00002003 | host: Homo sapiens | place: USA | collected 2012 ... | reverse complement strand
TAGCTGCAGTCTCGTGGGCTCGGAGATGTGTATAAGAGACAGACGCTCCCTCTTCCTCCGTGTTTCTTCTCCCTCTTTCTCGTTGCGGTCTGTTTGTTGGGGGAGGGGCTAATCACGTCGAACGGGACTAACCAGCTTGCCCTCCCTCCTCCTAAATCCTCCTCCCTCCTGGCGGCCAAATGAGTTCATCATTGGATTTTTCAAAAAAAAGGCCATTTCCCGGCATTTTTGCGTAAGGCGTTGATAAAGGTCGCGTTTAAACAGTTTAAAAAAAATGCGTGCCGGATATTGACGGATTTTCAATTTTGTGCATTCCCGATTGCCGCATTGTCAAGCTTGCCTCCAAAAAGCGGGCAAGGGCGGCAACCCTCAAGTACCAAGTTGCGGTTGCTGTTCCGCTTGACGAGGGCGATTTTTGCACCGTTATCGGTAAAACGCAACAGTTTTTTTTGTGGAGCGCGCGCTTCCTATGCACAATCTTCATAACTCATTGATGCTCTATCATACTTCGCATAACACACATAATGCAAAGTCGGAGGCCCTGGAGGTCAACCTTGGATAACGCACTGCAAGCCACCTAGCACGCGCCGCTTTTCCCGGATGATGTGTGTATCGGCTCAACTCTCAAAAGGCCCGTACAAGCCAACCTCGCAAGCCGTTTTCCGGCGCAACCGTAAGAATTAGAATAATTATTGCAGTTTTGCCTAGTTTCTCGCATGTTTCGCCGCACGCACGCAGACCAGCATGAGGCAAGGACGGCGGCCATGAGAGGGCGCAACCACCCCTAGGTGCTTGGTGCGCTGCCATGCCATACAGTGGGGGGCGGGAAAAAAGTCGCGGGTGTTTTGCGCTGGACAAAGAAGGTATCCCGCAGTGTAATAGGAAAAAAAGAAAAAGAGAAATGAAGAAAGAAAAAGGGGGAATAGAGAGAAAACGTAGTTTGTTAGAGAAAAGGAAAAAGGGAAAAATAGAATGAATAAGGAGAAAAGGAAGTTGAATAGAGAGAAGAAGAGGGAAGAGGAAGAAAGAAAGAATAAATAAGAAAGAAAGAAGGAGAAGGGAGAAGAAGAGAGAGATGACAGGAAAAGAGCAGATGGAAGAGTTGTGTAAGGAGTTGAGAGAGGAGCTTAGGAGTGGAGTGATAAGGGGATTGGGAGAGGGGTTGGCGAGGCGAGGGATGAGTCAGGCGATATTCAAGCGGATGGGAGGGCCGGAGGTATGGGCGAGGGTGAGCAAAGGGAGAGAGAGAAGAGAAGGAGGAGAGAAGAAAAAGGAGGAAGAGGGAGAGATGAAGAAGGAGGAGCTGTGTGAGTTTTTGAGCAGGGTGATAAGAGGGCGGGAGCTAGGGATGAGTGGGAAGGAGAAGATGAGTGCAGTGGGGTTGTACATGAGGTTGAAGGGGTGGGACAAGGTGAAGGAGAAGGAGGAAGAGATGGTAGGGGAAGAGTTGGTAGAGCTGTTAGGAGGGAGAAAAGGAGAGGGAGAGAAGAAAGAAACGGAGGAGGGTTGACAGAGGGTATAAGGATGAAATAAAGTAAAGACGTAATGAGAAAGAAAAGCGAAGGCGAGATAAGAGTGAGGTGTGCGGAGGCGGAGCGAGGATTTCTGGCAGGGGTGAAGGAGATGGTGAAGATGAGGGCAGAGATGGGAGTGATGCCGTGGGGGAAGCATGTATTTTATCCAAGGATGTTGCACAAGGCGAGGCCGCAGAAGGTGAGTGATTTTTTAGTAGATGATGAGAGGTGGTATGTGAGTGTGAGGGAGGTGGATATGGAGAAATGGGGTAGTAAGCATCATTTGTACCGGAGTGCTAGTGGGAAGTATTATTTGGGTTTATTGTTTAAGAGTACAAAGGCGAGGAGTGAGAGGAGGAAGATAAGCCTTGGGACGAAAGACGAGGAGGAAGCGAAAGAGCGGAGGGAGTTGTTTTATAAGGAGTGGGAAGGGAAGCATCTGACATGGGCGCAATGTGAGGGAGCGAAGTGGAACATGAAGGTGTCTGGGTGTGCGGTGATAGGGAGCAAGAGTGCGTTGGAGAGGAAGGCGAGGGAAATGCAGGAGAAGGCGAACCGGGAACAGGCGAAGGCAATATGCAAGGAGTTGGCATTAAAGCGAAAGGCGCAGGTAAAACTGGAAGGATTTAAAAAGAAGACGGAAGAGATAAAGAGGAGGAGGGTGTTAATGGTAGGAGGGGTAGAGAAAATAGGAGACTCGGTAGTAAGGAGGACGAAGAGAAAAGGAGTGGAAAGGTGAAAGCTATGAAAAAAAAAGAAGTAGGAATAATGGTAAAAGAGAAGAAGGAAGGAGGGTTGGAACTGCATTTGTTTCCGAGCAAGGAGGCAATGGCGAGGTGGCGAGGGGAGGACAGCGAGTATGACGTGGAGGGGCGATATCAGGAGTGGGTGTTGCCAGTGGAGGTATTGGAAGACCTTTGGGCGGCGGCGCAAGGGGAAGAGTAAAGTTTCTTAAAACGTCCGGTGCAAGAGGCATCCTCAAATAACAAACAAACAATAGAAGTTGGGTGGAGGCGAGGAGGCGTGGTGCGCGAACCGCTACGTCCCGGACGGCCTATGCCCAGCAAAGGGGAAGTATGAAAATAATCGTAGATATAGGGCATGCCCGGAAGACGGGAGCGGAAGGGAATGGATTGGAAGAGCATGAGGTATCATGCGTAGTAGCGTGCTATCTGGTGGAAGAGTTGGGAAAATTTGGACATGAGGTATTGGTGTTGGACTTTCCGAGGATGAGCAATGCGGCAGACTTGAACGAAACGATAAAGGCGGCGAATGCGTCTGGGTACGAGGCAGGAGTATCGTTGCATTGCGACAGCGCCAGTAAAATTGTAGGAGGCAAGGAAGTATTGAACCCGGAGCCTCATGGGGCGCATGTATGCTTTTATCCGAGTAGCGTAAAAGGGGCACGGCTGGCGAGTGCGATAGCTGGTGAGCTGTGTGTATTGTTGCCGGGGAGGGCAAACAAAGTACAGGGGCGAGCGAACCTTGCGATATTGAGGAAAACGAAGATGCCGTTTGTATTGTGTGAGTGTGGATTTATAAGCAACCCGGAGGACGCAGAGGTAATGAGGAGGCGGCCAAAGGAAATAGCGGAAGCAATAGCGAAAGGAGTGGACGCCTATGCGAGAGGAAAGTGAGGAGGCAATGGACAAAGAGGCAGTAGGAGAGTTTGTTGACAGCATCGTAATGGCCCCCGAAAGGGGAGGTGTTGACGAGAAGGCAGAGGGATTTGTGTGGGTATTGAGGAGCAAGAACAAGTTTTTGGTAAGGGAGGGGAAGAAGGACAGGAGTGGGCAAAGGTGGAAGCGGAAGCCTGAATACGCTTACATGTACTACCGAGGGATGATGGCAGGAGGGGTACAGAAGGAAGCGTCGTGCCTGTTATCGGAGGCGAAAGTGTTTGACCTGCCGTTGCCTAGGAGGAAGTATAACACGGAGGTTTGGGACGTTGTGAGGTGCAGGCTAGTTGAGGATGCAGTAGAGGAACCGATATATAGCGAAGCGGAAGCGTTGCTAAAGTTTAACCGTTAGTTATGGAAGTAAGCGAGATAGCCAAGTTGTTGAAAGACCCGATGTGGAGGATATCGCATTTGTATGAGATAAAACTCACGGACGGGAACATCATACCATACAAGCCGAGGAAGTTTCAGGAGGAGTTGCATCGTGCGTGTTACTGTGAGGGGAAGCGTCGTTTTTTGATACCAAAGAGTAGGCGTCAGGGGTGTTCTACGGCGATAGGAGTGATGATGGCAGACATGGCGGCTTTTGAGGAGGGGTGGAAACTGGCGTTGGTGGACAGGACGCTGGGAGACGCAAAGGAAAAGCTAACGGACATTGTGAAGGTAGCCTTGGACAGTTTGAAGCGGAAATTGCCGGGGTTGTTTGAGATAAGCTATTTTCAGTCCCGCATCATAGTGAAGATGACAGGGAGGAGGGCCAGCGAGATAGTTGGCGGTAAATATTTCCGAGGCAGTGGGCTTGGTTTTGCCCACATATCAGAGCTTGGAACAATAGCGACGAGCGAACCGAAGCGAGCGGCAGAAATAGTAAACGGCACATTCCCTGCGGCCAAGGACGGCTTTATATTCGTGGAGACGACGGTACGAGGCGGGAAGCGGGGGGTATTCTACGAAAACGTGATGAATGCGTTGAGCGTGCCGGAGGAGGAGCGTGGGGATAAAGATTTCCATGTGTTATTTTTGCCGTGGTGGAGTGACGAGAACAACAAATCGAAGGGGGGAGAGGCGATAAATGCGGCCACAGAGAGTTATTTTGAGACGCTTAGGAGCAAGAGCGGGATTGTTGTAACCGAGGAGCAAAAGCGTTGGTGGCAACAGGCCAAAAGGCAACACGGGGTGTCAATGAATGAGGAATACCCTTCGACCTTGGAGGAGGCTTTTGAGGTTCCGATGGAGGGAGCCATATTGGAGGCGGTGTTGGACAAGGCAGTACAGGAGGGTGCTTTTCGGAAGTTGGCCTATGACGCGACAAAGCCATGCTATTGCACATGGGACTTGGGAGCGCCGCTGAACACAATTAACCTTGTATTCCAGCTGGACGGCCCCTTCATCAACGTATTGGAGTTGGACAGCGGGTTGCATGCAAGCGAACGTGTGGCAGAGCGTGTAACAAGGCTCAAAAGCAAATATCCTACATTACAGGCAAACTTCCTTCCGCATGACGGAGGGTACATGACGGACACGGGGATGACACAGGCGCAGATGTGGCAGGAGGCAGGGTTGCCGGGCATACAGTTGTTACCGAAATCGAAAGACAAATGGATAGGCATCAATTACCTTTTGGGTATGTTTGACCTGTTCCGGTTTGACGTGGAGGGGACAGGCAGGGCGTATAGCTACTGGTTAAGCTACAGGTGCAAGCCAGAGGTAAGCGAGGGAGGCATATTCAAGAATGAGATTGTGCATGACAATGCGTCCCATTGGGCAGACCCGTTGAGGTATGTAGCGGAGGCGAAAATGAACAATTTGCTTGTGCAAGGTCCAACAATCCAAGACTATAAGGCAGGAATAACATGTACATTTGGGAAATATCATCGTGAGCGAAACATTGGACATAACTGGCGAGGACGGTTTGAGCGTACTTTCCGAATCTGACAGGGTGTTAAGGAGGGACGCAGGGATGGGATTGAGTGAGGCATGGAAGCTTCACGAGGGAGGCGTGCGCCTCTATACCGGAGGCGGGCTTGTGCTGGGACACTACTACCGCATCGACCCGGAGGAGGTTCGTGTGTGGGGCATGGAGTCAGAGTTTCTTCGGACAAGGCATATTTCCGATAGCGCTGTGGACTATGAGGAGGCCAATGGGTTTTTCTTTTTTTTGGGTATTGGAGACTATGTTGGCTTTTTAAAGCACTTAAAGGCAAGTGCCCACCTTCAATTTGGTAGTGGACATAGGAGAGGAAAGTTGTATGTTTACTCACGTAAGGAGTTGGACTTATACATAAAACTTAAACTAAGGAGTAAAAAATGTCAGGAGTAGGAAGTGCAGTAGGAGCAGTAGTAGGAACAATTATTGCGCCCGGCGTGGGGACTGCAATCGGTGCGGCCTTGGGTGGTGCGGCTGATAGTGTTGCCAGCAAGGGTAAAGGTGGGTCAACCAAGGCACCGGAGGCCCCCAAACCTGTAGAGACGTATGAGACGCAACAGGAGGCAGTAAGGAGCCAGTCGGAGGCAAACAGGCGCAGGAGTTCTTTCTCAAATACGTTTGTTGCATCCAGAGGGATGGGAACAGGCGGCATTGGTAAAAGCTTTTTAGGCCAGTAATATGTTGTACAACAACCAAAGTCCAAAGCAGAAGAGGGAGCGACTCTATTCGTACAGACAGAGATATGTGTCTAACTGGCAACGAGTTGCGGAGTTTGTAGAGCCAGACAGGCGGTTTAACCTGAATGGAGCTGTACAGGAATCCACACCTAATAATGAGGGATATATTGACACGACTCTTGAGCGTGCGTTGAGGCTGAACGCAACAGGCCAGCATGAGCTTGTGATGCCCAAGGCTAGTGAGTGGTTCACCTTTACGCCCTTGGCGAAAGCGGCAGACAGGGAGCTGGTGACAAGCACTGTTGACGACGAATATGCCGAGACGGCTAGGGTTGTGTCCATGTTCATGAGGAACAGCAACCTGCACACGGCAAGCGAGCTTTTCTTCTGGGACAGGGCGGCTTATGGCATTGGCGCTTTTTGGGCAGAGTGGGACACAAGGAAGCGAGGTTTTAGCTTTTATTCAATTCCCGTTGGGACATTCATGGTGGACAAAGACAAATTTGGCCGGATGAATATGTTCTGTTGGGACGACTGGATGCGAAACCAAGACATTGTAGCCACGTTCCCGGAAAAGAATTTGCCTCAAACGGTGAAGGATAAATACATGGCCAACTCTAACAGCCCGGACAACTACCTTGTGTTCCATTTGTTGGAGCGAGTGGAGCGCACCGGGGACGAAGGGCTTATTGCCCGTGCAGACGGCAAGGAGTGGGTGCTTCGTTCCGTGTACGACGCAACAGGCGACGTATTGCTTGAGCAATTCTTCAAGAACTGTCCTGTCATTTGTTGCAACTGTTTTGACTTGCCCAACAGCCCGTATGGGTATGGGTTTGGGAAGGTTTCCTTGGCAGACCAGATTGAGCTGGTGAATTGCCTGAAAGCGTTGGCAGAGGCGGCCCAGCAGAAGATTTTCCCGCCGATGCTTGTACCCGAAGGCTTCCAAGGGAACATTGGCTATGGCGCCGGGGAGGTAACAACCTTTAACCCGCTGAACATTCAGGCAAGGCCGTCGCCCCTGTTCCAACAGGCATCACAAACCTCTGACTGTCAATGGCAAATTGAGCGGTTCGAGCGTGTCATCAATGAGGCATGTGACGTTAATTTGTTTATGCCGCTGTTGCAGGTGAAGGACCCGCAATACATGAAGGCCACAGTAGCGCAGATGATTGAGTCTTATTCGGCACGCATCAGCTCTACGGCTTATACGAGGCTAATTGAGCAATTCCTGCAACCCTTGGTGGACTTTTGCTACAACACGCTGGTGCAACATGGTTATGTCCGTCCTTTGAGGGATTACCATATCCAGTTCTGCACGCCGTTCCAGATTCTTTTGGACAGGCATCAGCCGACCTTGTTTACGGAGTTCCTGCAAACGGTAGTCATTCCTCTTTCACAAATCGACCCGACCGTTCTGGACTCTGTGGATGCTGACTATATTTTCCGAAGGAGCATGCTTGATATTGGCCTGTCGCCCAAGTATTCTAGGCCGGAGGCGAAGGTGCAACAGATGAGGAGAGAACGCCAAGCGGCTCAAGACGAGGCAAACAAGATGGCTAATGCCAAGACATTCTCGGAAGTGCAGAAGAATCTTGGAGCGGCCAGTAAAGACATGAATCTGATTTAATCATGGAAGCAGACAAAAACACGGACGCAGTAGAAATCACCAGCCTTCTTGGGGACACGGTAAGGATTCCCAAGGAGGTGTATGACAAAGCCAAGGAAGTATTGGATTCCGACCCGGACAAATACATCCTGTTCGTCCTCAAGGCGATTGCCAGAGGAAGCAAGTACAAGCTTCCAGACGCATTGAAGGCAGGATTCAACGAGAACAAACTCTTCTATATTGAAGGAATAAACGCACTAATTGAAGTAATCGAAGCATTATATGAGCGAAACTGAAACCACCCAGCCCGCCGCGCAACAGGCGCAACCTCCGGCTACACAGGAAACTAAGATGCCGGGAACCATGTCATTGAGCGACCCTTCCTTAACCCAAAAACCTGCCGAGACATTTACTGTTGACAGCATTGTAAACAAAGACGGCACGTTTAAGGAAGGGTGGGCCTCTTCTTTTGAGGGAGGCGAGAGCTTGTCCAATAAGTATAACAATATCAATGACTTAATCAAAGGCTTTGTTAATGCCAACAAGCTTATTGGTAAAAAGTCGGAACAGGTCACACGCCCCGGAGCCGATGCTACTGACGAGCAGAAGAAGGCATGGCGTGAGCATTTGGGTGTTCCTGAAAAAGCGGAAGACTACCAAGTCCCTGACGAATACAAAGAGACGGTGGACGCAGAGTCGTTTAAAGAGTTTGCCCAGTTTGCCCATGAGCATAACATCCCTGCCGACACGATGCAGGAGTTGCTTCGTTTTCAGGAACGGTATGCGGCCAAGCTGAATGAGGCTAATGCCAAGCGAATCGAAGAACAGGCAAAAGAGGCTAAGAAATACTTCCAATCGGAGTGGGGAGGCTTGTATGAGCGCAACTTCAACTTGCTCAAGGACGGCCTTGTGAGGGCAGGGATTGACATTGAGTCCCCTGATATGGCGGGCGCTCTGAACAATCCCTTCATCCTTTCTGCGTTGTTTGACAAGGTTTCCAGTATGCAGGACGGAACGATGCCCGTCCCCGGATTCATGAAGGCTTCTGCGGCTGACGCTAAGGAGCAAATCATGGGGTTGATTAACAAGTATGGCTCGGTAAACCAAATGCCTCATGACGCACGAGAGCTGTACCACAGGCTCCTTGCGAACAAAAATATCAAATGGTGAAGCAAATTATGCTTGCATGCACCATGCTGTAAGGGTTTAATCGTCCCTGTGATGGTGTGAGTTTTTTTTCTCCGTATTTTGTCTCACACCAAAAACAAAATGCTAATGCCCGTTGGAGGTTTCTTATGTTGTGTTCTTTCCTCCAACGGGCATTTTTTTTATTGCAATCTCTCGTCGTGTGTTGCATACTGCGCTTGCTGTTGTGAAACAGCAGTGTGATTGCATGATTCAATAAGAGCGAAAAGGCGATAACATAGGGATAAATGAGGAGGGGGTACGTTTGTGCATAGCGTGCCCCCTCTGTTTTTGTTTGCTTTTTCATAAAGTTTGTGCATTTGTTTTCTTAAAGGCAACCCGTTTGGACACTTGCTTTAACACTCATAGTATAAGAGGACAGCCGTCTTCCTCATTAAACAGCCCTACTTTAAGGACACCTGTCGAACCCATTTTGACGGTAAGAATTAAAAGTATATTAAATTATGGCAAATTACGGAAACTTCCAGACGCTTGCTGTAAACGAGTACACGCCCATGATTTATGCGGCTGTTCAGCAGATGCGTTCCCGCACGGAGCGTTTCATGAGGGTTTACGGCATGAATTCCAGACAGCGCAGGTTCCAAATCATTGACCCTGTGAACTCCACTCAAATCACCGACCTGTATGGCGCGACTAACCCGCAACAGGCCGAGTTCCGACAGAGGTGGCTTAAGACGAAAATCTTTAAGTCCACTCATGAAATTTCCCGCACGGAAATGCAACAGGCTGGAACCATTGATTCCCCTCTGCCCCGTATCGTTGACGCCGAACGCATGGAAATGCAACGCCGTCGCGACATGGTTGCGGTTGAAGGCCTCATTGGCACGGCATGGACTGGTGAGAACGGGGACATCCCTGTGACGTTTAACGAAAAGGCAAACACTATCCCTGTGGGATATGTGCGGACTGGCACTTACGTTGCATCCGGCCTGACCTTTGACAAGATTGTACGAGCCAAGACTATCTTTGGCATGCGTAACGTGTTGGGGCAGGACGTGGAACGTCAGGACTTGGGCGGCCCCGAAATGGTGATTCTGTGTACGCATGAAGAACTGGCTGCTCTGTACGGCATCAATGAATTCACGAATATCCTTTACTCCGACCAGCGTCCGATTGCCAGCGGCTACATTGACAACGTGCTTGGCGTGCGTTTCATTGCGCTGACTGCGGACATGCTTCCGTTCGGTTCCCGTCCGCTTGGTACTGCGGCCGACCCGACCGATGGTATATCCACGGCGAATGTGCGAACCCTCATTGCCTTCACGATGAACTCTGTTGCCTTTGGCGTGCTTGAAGAGTTGTTCGTGCGAATCGAAGAGCTTCCGACCAACCAGTATGTATGGCAGACCTACTCTGAAATCGCAATGGGTGCGACCCGAATTGAAGACAAGGGCGTGCTCAAGATTGATGTTTCTGGTTCAAGCGGTAATTTCTAATCAAACAAAGGAAGGAGTATAATATATGGCTATTATTCAAAGTGATGCGTTAGCTAAGGTTGAGGCGGGAATGCCCCCGTGGCTGAACTCTCAAATGTCTCGTGGTCAGGTATTGAAACATCTAATCACCTATACCACAGGGACTTCCGCAACTGACGCCTCTTCGGAAATCCAAGACATCCCTCTTCCTCCGGGAGTAGTGATTGACTTGTCCTCGGTTGCAATGTCCCATAATGGCGTAGGTGCAGGTACTTACACCATTGAACTGTATATCGCAGATAAGCAGGGCAACTTGGTAAAAAACTGTGGAGACATTCTCAAACTAACTGCCACGGCAACAGTGGGTGAAATCGTTCGCGCAAGCGTCGCCGCCAGCGCCGCGCCTTGGATTCTTTGTGACCCGGCGCAGTGGGTAGTAGATAACAGAATCGAAGTCAACGGTGTGGCCATGACATACGAACTTCTCAAAGAGAAGTATCAGTTTGTTTTGTGCATCAAGAACAGCGCCGCTGTGGTCGCAAGCAAAACGCTGTCCATTATCATGGACTTAGTTATCCCCTAATCTGAAAAAACAATGACTGACCTAGATATTGCTAATTATGCCTTGGGGTTGTTAGGCCAATACAAAATCCAAAGCTACCCGGAAACGGGGAAAAAGTCAGTAGAAGGTCAGGCATTAGAGGCATATCTTCCATTCGCTATTCAAGATGTCATGATTGATGGCGAATGGAACTTCGCCCGGAAAAGGGTAATCATTGAGCCGTCACCCACAGAGGTGGCGGCCTTTGGTTATCACAATGCTTTCCCGAAGCCTGACGACTTGGTGACAATCATATCCGTGAATGGAGAGCCTTGGAACATTCAGGCGCAGTTTGTGCAGATAGAGGGAGAGTTTATCTTGGCAAACGTTGACCAGTTGAGACTGGTTTACATTGCCTCACCTACGGATGGCACAACGCTTCAAGGGATTCCAGACCAGTTAAAACCATTGGTAGGGATTCGATGGGCCTATCTTATCTGTGTTCGGATTACCAACAACATTGAGTTGTACAACATGATAGCGGACATGTACCAGAGGGAATTGCACCGAATGCGTGATAATGACTTCATCAACAACACGGGTGGACGCTACAACTACCGCAACAAGCTCATGAGCCAGTCCACTTGGGGCCGCTATCCATTTGGGACGACCGCCCCATATCACGGTTCTCCCACTTACATCCCAGACTAACCTAAAATTCATTCAGCTATATGGCTACAAATTCCCGGCAGTTTCAAATGCAACTCAACTTTAACGGGGGGCAAGTTTCCGAAAACTTCACTCCACGAGTTGACATGCAGAAATACCAGACAAGTTGCTCTGTGATGAGAAACTTCATTCCCAGACAGTTCGGCATGTTAAAGAGGCGACCGGGTTTTGGTGTGATTGACGCATTCAAAAATCCTTTTCGGATATTGAAGTTCCCTTGCACCAACAACGAGGAATACATTGTTTGCGTCCACTCCGACAACAAGTATGAGAGCGGTGGTTGCACTCCCTTCGCAACCATTTACCAATGCGGGTATTTTGGAGACGAGACGAGGAAATGGGAGGTAAATCTTGAGATAAATTCTGTTTTTCAGGCTGGCATCAACGGATGGACGGCTAATGTTGGCAATAAGAGGCATGGGCGTTTTTGGGACACGGACTTGGAGAAAATCAAGTATGTCTCCCAAAACGACAAAATGTGGATAGTGCATCCCGACTTCTTCCCGCTGGAATTAACAAGGACAGCCACACAGGCGAAAATACCTGATATTTCTATGGCTGACAACCAGTACGTGGTGGAGTTTGACACGTCTTCGCACTTAAACATTTCCACAAAAAACTCGCTTTGTTTTGGCCTGTATGGTGTTGATAAGCTCAATGCTAAAACGAATCCTTTCCTTACCTTAAACTTCAAGGACAACAAATCTATCAGCTTTGGTTTTAGCGGTAGTGGAAACAACATGAAGTGGGCCATTACTGACTCATCCGGTGTGGAACATCCCTTGGAGGATATAGAGATTGGCTCTGGACAGGTTGTTGCTTTCTCCGACTTCAATCAAAATATTCCTATCAACTGTTATTGTTTCCTGACATGGCGGGGAGGTAAGCTGTATGCCAGCATTGGTTGCAACAATGCTTACGGCACGATAGGTCTTTATGCTTACTCATCATCCGAGGTTGAGATTGACAGCTCTCTTGGGGCCGTCACCAGTTTTTGCGTTGGTGGGACTCCGGGAGGATTAAACGCCGCCCAAAGCTATGTTTCGTTCAAGGAGTCGTTTAATGCTGGAACCGGATATAGTGGCATTGGTATTAAGGTGAATTATGGTCAGGGAGACGTTCCAACCCAAAGCTTCAACAACAATGACAACAGGAGTTCGTTGATAATGGCTCAAATGTTTGGCGACACGTCGAAAGTGTTCGCTGGGAACGATTATAAAATTGAGCATTACAACAACGCCGTTTTCCCGATTAAACAGATATATCAGGGCAACGAAAAGATTTATCAGGAAAAAGCTGTTATCGGCTTCAAGTTGACAACAATGGACTTCCTGACTTATCCCAAGAGCGACGACTACTATATAAGGGATAAAATCCAAGGAACTAATCCCGATAGTCCCATGTTTTGTAGGAACCATGAGACATACCCGGATATTCCCTATTACGTCTATGAGGACACCAGCGTCTCCTTAAACACTATCAACGCTGTTTTTGGGGACAGGTATTTCCTTTCTGATGGTTCCGTCTCGCAATTAACAGGCAACGACGGGACTCGAATTGCCGAGTGGTTAAAAGAATATACTCCGGGGGATATTGTTATCGGCTCCTGCCTGATGAACAAAACGGACGGCACATTGAATGGGAACATATACAACTTCTCTACTGGCACCAACGTTGGAATCCCCATTAACTTTTTCCGCATGGCTAATATTGTGTGCCGCTACGTTCGAGGCGACTGGACTCTTAGCACAGACGCAGAAGTGGCGACAACCAAAGGGGTTCTTGTAAGTTATTTGGAGAATAGCAAGGTCTTTTCAGGCTATCCTTCTGGCGGCGGCTACACAGTCTTCCGAATCAACAATAACTGGTTCTCACAGCCGAGGAAGCTTAGCATGTCAGGAAGCAATACTCCGGGCGTATTTGTTGGGCTGGTTTATATTGGTGAGAACGGAAACGTGTCCACCGATACTGGTGATGCTGGCCAGTCCATTGAGGTTGATAATGGAGGTGGTGTTTATCAGACAGACATTCCCTTTGCCGTGTGGCCTAATCAAAAGAGGCTTACTTCAACAACGACAGATGCGACGGTATTCCAAAACCTGACCATTATGCCAATGATGTATGCCCCTGTGCTGGATGGCATATTCAAAACATTTAGTTCCTTGTTTGGTTGTGGCAACTACCAGCTGACTCAAACCAATGTCAGTAGCACCAACTACTATTCGGCCAAGTTTAACGATTTAGTCAAGTGTGCTTTCTCTGTAGAAAAAGGCTATCCTTCCTGCATAGCGTTGCGTAATGGGCGGCTGATATTAGCTTCAACTAAGGCCCAGCCCCAAACAATATGGGCTTCCCGTGTTGACAGGTATAATGATTTCTCTGTGGACGACATGGCAGATTCCAGCTGGGATTTGACGATAGGCGCGAACCAGAGCCAAAAGATTCAATGGTTGTCTTCCTCTAAGGATTTGATAGTAGGAACAGACATTGGCGAATGGGTGCTGAACGACAGCGACTCAAGCAATCCTGTACCCATTATTAAAGAGCAATCCAGATGGGGTTCTTCTGTGGCGCAAGGGGAACTGATGACGGAGAGCCTGTTTTTCATCCCTAGAGACAAAAAGGGTGTTATCCAGTCAATCTACTCTTTCCAGATTGATGGCTACACATCGGAAGATGTGACGATTATGGCATCCGATTTGTTTGATTATGGGATTACTTCTCATTCGATTCAGAAAGACCCTGACCCAATCTGGTGGGGTACTACTGGCGACGGAAGGCTTTTAGGGTTGCTGTATAACCGGGTGCAGGACATCAATGGCTGGTTCCAATGCGATATTCAAGGAGCCTTCATAAATCAGGTATGCTGTTACAATAACCCGGTAAAAGGCGAAGAAGGATTGATTGTTTCCGTAAAAGGTAAAGGCGAGAACGATTTCGTAAACGCCAATCAATACTTCCTCTCTTATATGGAGGACAGCAATCCTTGTGTTGACTTCTTCTCCACGGGGCAGCCGAGCGACACAGATGCTCTGGCCTATGGATGCTTTGTAAACAATTCATGGAACAACTTCTCCACGGGGCAGACGAGCGACACAGATGCTATTAACACTCTAATTGTAAATGGCTACTTCAAGGAAAACACAAATAGTTCGCAACTCACAGTTCAGGCCAAAACCCCTACATCTCAAAGTTGGATATCAAGATTTTCTTTTTCCTTCGATGAGTCTGCTATTTTCAACAATCCGGTCGCTAGTGGGAGTGATGTTGAGATAGAATCTTTCCTTTTTGAGAACATGTACGACCCTTCTCAAGAGGTATTAACCAAAGGGCCGTTCAGGATGTTTGTTTTCGACGCAGAGACGCAAGAATTCCTTACTTACTCTATTAACTCGATATTGTTGCCTGACGACAAAAATCAGTTGCCAATCCTTGAGTTCAGTTTCTTAGGGTTGGTGTTGAAGGCAAACCAGAAGATAAGGTGTTACTTCTCTTCGGCATCGGTTCCCTCATGGGAAGGTGCAGAACAGGTTTTACAGTTATCAGCCTTTGGCGAGGCTGGCCATGATGTGGAATATGGATGGTTCCCATACATGGATGTGAGAGTTAAAGCTACTACATCCAAGATAGAGTGGGACGAAACCAAGCCTGTATATCTGGACATCATTTCAGCTAACGGGCAAACAACCACAGGCTATTGCTTTGGCGGCAATGAGGTAAATAATAATTATTCTTATTACCAGCAAGCACCGGAGGGTGAAGGCTTGTTCTCCCAGAGCCAAATCGTATTTAATGTTAAGTCTGAAATTGAAAACGATATTGGCCAAGCCGGGAACAGCGGATTTATTACTCCCCCGTCCAGCACCTCATCGACTCTTCCAAACTTTGTTTTTGGGCTTCATATCTTTTCGGAGTTTATTTCAATGCCAATGGGGAATGCCAATAATTATGTCATTCCTGCGACCACTACGAAGATTAGCCAACTTAGGTATCAAGTATCACGGGATGAGGGCAACGACGTAACTCCTTCATCTTCATTTCTTAGTGATGACGGTCTGGCTTATGGTGCGCCAAGGATTCAGGCCACAGTTCAGGCATTGGACTATGATGCCCCGATAGCTATGGAAAAGAGCACTTCCATGTCGGTATCAACAAACTTGTCTAACGGGAGAGACCATATTGTATTGAGTGGACAAAGCTCTACAGATACAAGACTGTACTTTTCCTTAGATGATGCTAAAAAGGTGAACGTATTAGCGGCGTATATTCTGTATGATTCCACTATCATTAGCTGACACAGGCGGCCTAACCGCAGATGGTTTGTTGCCATTGACAGGCTTCCCCTCATGGATGTGGGGAAGCGACATTCTTAATGGTCAACTCTGGGGTGGAACAGAAATAGCAGAGCCAGCTTACAACGAAATTTGGACAGACCCTACGACTGGTGTTACGAATGCGCTCCTACCTTCGTTGACTGGATTGGAGCCAATGAACGGCCTGTATGATATTGATTATCAGATAGGTTATCCTGAAATGCCCCAGCCGCCGACATATAACCCTAACACAAGTTATTTATCATCAACGACTTCAATAGATACGTCAGCTGGGTTCGAGAAGTCTAATCCCAACAAAATAGCATGGGGTGACACGTTTGACCCGTTCGGCTTCAACTCTGCGACGCTTAAAGGATTTGGTAGTGTTCTTTCGGATGTGTCGTCTTCCTTGAGCAAGAAGCGGTCATATGCCAACTATGTCGCCAGTTATGAGAATCAGGCACAGGCGTTAAGGAATCAAGCCGAGTCGGCATACAGGATTGCCGGAATAAACATGTCTCGCCTTCGAGGGAATCAGGCGAAATACCTAGCCCAGCAAAGGGTGTCAGCAGTCAGGACAGGCTTCGCCCCGACTTCCGGTTCCATAGGCGCTGTACAACAGGCGACAATGAGCCAGTTCGAGCAACAAATAGCTGATGCTTGGGTGGAAGCGGAACAAAAGAGGCAGAACACAATGTATCAAGCAAGCGTTGCTGATTGGCGGGCAAGCGAAGCCCGGAAGGCTAGCAAGCGCTCCTCCGGTGGATTCCTTGGCTCACTACTTGGCTCTGGTGTGGGAGCTTATTTTGGAGGCCCCACCGGAATGGCGATAGGTTCTAAGATAGGTTCATCCATAGGAGGGTTATTTTAATCATGGCGACCAACGATACTAGAGACATAAGACTGGGTGTCAGTAGTGCGAACAAGGAGGGGTTGTTGCCTTCTCCTTCAAACCGTTATTTGCGCTCCACTTATGATGCGGCCAGATATGTTCCTATTGGAAATGAGTTCGACAAAGAGAGCCGAGTAAAGGAGCTTGGCGACCTTGGAGAAGGACTCACAATGTGGTCGAAGGCGCAAGCGGAAGTCGAGACAACGAACGACAGTATTCAGTCACGGCGCATGCAGGCAGAGTACATGGAAGCTTCCACACAGGTTTTCAATCAGCTTCAAAAAGACCCCAGCACGATGAACAATCCTGCGGTTTGGCTGGACGCCTATACGGAGGAGATGACATCAAGGGTGGCAGAGATTAACAACAAGTATGCCAAATCGTTTTATGTTGGGCGCAATCAGATGTTGTCCAATGAAAGGCTCAACCTGTTGCTGAAAGAGGAGAAGAACAAGGTGGGCCTGATGGCGGCAGACAGAATATCAAAGATGGCCGCAGACGAAACTAATGCGGCGTTCAAGATTGCTGTGGCCAACAGGGATTTCGGGTTGGCTAGGGAGATAAATAAAAGCCCCTACCTAACACCTGCGGAAAAGATGTTGAATGAGAATGGAATTGTTCAAGCCCAGACACAAGACATCATCCAGCAGGAAACATTGAGGAATCCTTGGGGTGTGCTGGAAGAGGTGAACAGGGATGGCGCTGTACAGCGTCGTGAATTGACCTACGAGCAACAGCAGTACGCATTGAACCAAGCGCAGGGCCGGATAAGCATGATTCAAAAGCAATCGTATGACTCGCTCGTACAGAAGTTTTTGTTCAACCCGGAAGAGTTTGAGATGGATGTCGCCAAAAAGCTATTGGACACCAACCAGCTGACGACCCAGCAATATGTCAACCTCCTCAACATGAAGAAGACCATGAGCGCCAAGATTGAGCCGACTCCAATGCAGTTTGCGGCCATGTCTAATTTGGCGGTCAAGCTTTCAGAGGATTATCACAAAGAGTCGCCAGAGGGACAGGCCAATATCCTCTCCCAAGCTGAACGGCTTTTTGAGCAGATGAATTTCAGCACCAGCGACAAGAACTCATTGCTCAAGCTTGTAACACAAAAGATTTCCCCGGAAACGTTCAATCAGGCTGACAAGTTGGTAGAGAAGTTTTGGGATAACGGCCAACTACCTCTGACCAAGACAGAGGATTACACCGGAACTCAAGGAGGGACTACTCCGATTTATTTGACGGAGGAAGAGTTTAATACCCAGTTCAAAGAGAGGAAGAACCAGTTTTTCTTAGACAAAAGCAGGACATACCTAGACCCGGAAACGGCAAAAGACAGGTATGCTGTGATGGAGTATGTGCCGGACTCGAACAATCTGTTCCTGCAAGAAAAGATAAAAAGCGAAGTTCGTTCCGTCCTTTCTGATAAGATTGCTGAATATAGGGCAGAACACAATGGGAAATCTCCTACCGGACAAGAGCTTTATGAGCTTGTTTTTTTCGCACAAGAAGAGGCGTTCTCCCGGAATAATATCAGCAGTATTGACCCATTATCTTCTGCCTCTGTTTATCCTTCTGGACAGCAAGACAGAGACGAAAGAAAGGCGACATTTATTCCGAACAACGTTAGAGTGTCGGCTATATCGAATAAAGCTTCTATAGATATTCCGACTAATGGTGCTTTTATTGTTTGGGCCGGAAGTAACTCTTTCATTACAAACGAGAAAGACTACTTGAGCATATATAAACGGGCCGGGGCGCCCCCTCAAGGATTTATCGTAGCAGATGAATCTTTCCTCCAAGCTCCACACAAAGATTTAATGGATGTGCAAGCTATGATTTCGGCCAAAGCGATAGCGGCGAAAGCTGGATTAGATGCACAAGGAGAGCAGGGAATTTATTGTGCATTGCTTTCCTATTGGAATAATTTATAAACAAATCATGGAAGAGCTTTCAGAACAACCCGAAGATTCTATCCTGTTGGATGAAATAAAGAAAATGAATTCGGGCCTCGCTTCTAATAAGGAGCAACCTGAAATAACAGAAGAGGATTTAGAAGCAAATCCTCAAGCTTACTCTTCTGAACAAATTGAAGGGGTTTTAAGAAACAAGAGAAGTATTCGCACAAAGCTTGACGATTATTTAAGGATGTCGTCTAGCTTGCTTCCTACTACTCCACGAGAAGCCTTAGATGCCGTAGGGACATTGCGTGAGGAACTGCAAGCAAATGGTATAGACCCGGAGTATGAGAGGTATCGTGAGAAGATAAAAAGAAACGAAGATATAGTTTATTCGGTTACTAGGTATATCAATCCAACAACAGGCTTGTTTGGGGATGTTCCTGCACAAGATGTAACAAACAATAAGCTGGAAAAAATACTTAGTGCTGAGCAAATTAGGGATTTCAATAATGCCCCGCAGTTTATGCGAGACAAATATGTTTTCAATCGCATTGTTGAAAACTTTTTCCCGGAAGGGGAGATGGATAAAGGGTATGCACTAGAACTCCTGAAAAAGCATTATCAAACCGACTCAATGCACGGAGTTGTCAGCAAATACGCTCAAGAGCTTCAAAGGAACAAGGATGAGGAGACAGCATACAATGAAGCCTCTACCAGATTTTTCGATTCCTTTATAGAAACAGGAGGCGATTACCAGAAAGCAATCGACAGCTTGGAAGGCAATCTAAACCTGTATGCGGAAAACATTTTCAACCAAGAACCTGCGCTTAAATACATTTACCAGCGTGCGTATAACTCCGTCTCATGGATTAAAGATGAATACATAGAAAGCGGAGAGCTGGATTGGGACAAGATGGCAGACAGGTTGTTGAAGCTTGGGGAAGGAGAGACGTTCTCTCTAGCCATTCAGATGCTTCCCTACATGTTGCCCAAAGACGACAGGACTTGGCTCACCCAAGCCATAGACGACACCGCCTCTGATGTCTCCCGCTTTGCTAGGCTTATGGTTGACGGAGGAGGTGATAGCGCCCAAGCAGAACGCCTTGCGTTGGCTATCCAGCAGGAATATCGTCAGGGCCGAGACATGCCTACTTCGTGGCTAGGAATAGCGGCTAAGGTAGTAACAGACCAAGTTCCCAAGATAACGGCAGTAACAGGAAGTACTCTTTTAGCTAGTGGTGGAGGCCCTGTATCTATGGCCGCCACAGGTATGGCTGTCGGCTCAATGGTGTATGGTTCAACGGTAGGTCTTGAGGCATATAGGACGAATTCTTCTAGGGCAGGAGCATTGACATATGGTGTTACTGTTGGGGCCTTGGAAGGTCTCCTTGAAAACATAACTCTTGGTGCTGGTGCTTTGGCCACCAAGGGTATTAAGGTGGCAGTGGCAGGTAGGAAAATGGCCTCTGTTGTCGGAAGAGTTCCCGCTACCGTAAGAGGTGCGGCGGCTGGTGCTTTGTCTGAATATACCCAAGAAGTCATTGCTGACCCAATTTATGTTGGATTGGAGAATGTAATGCGCTCTGCGGGGTTTGAGCTTACCCAGCAAAACACCCTTAAAAACTGGTGGGAAACATTGGACTTCACATCCCCTGAACTATTGGGGGCTACAGCCATTCTTGGAGGCTCCATTGGTGCTGTTGGGGGCTATCAAGCTAACCACCTCATCAACCGAGTAGGAAGAAGCGCTTCGGCTCTTCAAGCTTATGGTGTACCCGAATCGGAAGCTGTGGCTATTGCCGAAATGCCAGACGGCAAGGAGCGCACAAACAGGCTTATATCGGCCCTTCGCAATAACCGGGTAAGCCCCGACGTGCAAATAACAAACCAGCAAGCGGGGATATTCCTGAACTTTTTAGCTAAGAATGCAGAGAGGTTTAAGGATGTTGAGCTGATGCCGGAGATATCCGACAACGGGGACGGAACCTTTAATATTGTTGAGAGAGACCCGGTAAGTGGAGCTGAAAAAGTAACCACAGTAACAGACGAAATCGCAGGGACGTTCATGTCTCAAGCGTTGCAGTCAAATCCGGGATTTATCAGGGCATTAAATATTTTCGCCCAAGAAGAGATAGAGTCAGGGGTGGGCAAGGAGACGAAGATAAAGAGCTATACTCCTGACGAACTCCGAGCAAAAATCCAATCCACAGAAGACAACAATGCAACTATAGCACGACTTAGGGCTTTGGCTGTAATTAACCAAGACCCGGAATTGTTGCAGAGTTTTCGTGATGGGAAAGTAAGTATTGAAGATGTAGCAAATGAGCTGGAAATTGTATCTGCATATAGAGATGGCACGATTGCTGTTGCGAGGGGTGAAGCGAATCCTCTCAATATTCTGGAAGAAATAATTCACGCCCGTGCAATATCCGACTTGGAGAGCGGCGTTATTTCTCGAAGCGTCATTGAAACACAGGTAAGGAATTACTTGGAGTTCTTGGGACGTAGTGCGGAAGAGATAGGGGATTTGAGCAATGACGTTGTGTTGCAGGAACATTTGGCGAATATGGGGAAGGCTTTGGCAACAACGCCGGAACTGTTTTCCGCAATGCCCGGCAATGTTCAAACAATCCTTGAGTGGCAGAAGGACGCTATAGCGGAAGTAGGAAATGTCTTTGCGGAAGGCGCTCTGATAAAAGAGGCCATTGAGCAGGGCATTGTCTCTCCCGATTTTGTCAAGTGGTCTAAATCTTTGGCGACTATGGCCGAACGTCGTGACGGTCAGGATATGGCAGAGCTTGTCAATGGTGCGACCGGAGAAAGCATTTTGCCAATGGGACAGAGCCTTCCTTCCGTGAGGAGGCGTGGAACCATTGATGTAACTCCTTCTGTAAGAACCATTAACGAAGCCATATCAAACATAGTCAATGGCGCATCGGAAAGGTCTATAGGCCAGCTCCATAAATTGCAGAGGAGCATGATAAAGCTTTCGGAAAGGTTTTCTCAAGGGAAGCTGACCGAACGAGGACAACAGAAAGCGTTACTGAATTCTGTTCTCTCTATCGCTAATGCAATGGCTTCTGGTAGCCGGAAGTTTATCTCCAACCAGCTTGCCGAAAGGCTTGCGAATCCCAAGAGCAACGAAGCGTTTAATGCGGACATGAAGACTGCATTGGATGCCACAGTAGCGGCCTTGAACGAAAGAGCGGAGGCGGCGAGCCGGAAGCAGTTGGAGCGCATTATTCAGGACGAGATAAACAGGAGGGTTGAGCAAGCGGACGCTAAAGCCAAGAAGGATTTCAACAGGGAAATGAAATTCCTCCGGGGTTTAATCTCCAAGGAAATAAGGAAAGACATCAAGGAGGAAAGAGCGGAGGCGGCGGCAGAGAAGAAGAGCATACAGAGCTTGCGAAGGCTTGCCGAGAATGCTTTTAAGGACACCAAGGGGCGCTCTCGTTCTTTGGACGCACAAGCCAGAGAGGAGACTATGGATGCCCTTGAGGTTATGGCTATGTCTCCTTCCGAAGTTGCAACCCAGCTTGAAGTCTTGGATAGCACCATAGATGAGCTTCAAAACCAGCCTGCCACAGAAGAACTTGCTCTGGAACTGGAAAATCTGGAAAACCAAAAGAATCTCCTTGAGGTGTTTGGTAGTGCGTTGTATCGGGAGAAGATGCCTAACGGAAGGTATAAGTATGCTCTCAATGCACAGCAACTTGCGGAAGCAGTTAAGACATTGAAGGAGCTACAGCGTGAAGGGCGACTCCGCAGGAAAAAGGTTAATGAACGTATTGAGCGCTTCTATAATGATTTTAACGCTAAAATCAATGAGCGAGTAGGAGGAGAGAAGAATCGTGATGCCCTTAGAAAAGCCGTAATGGAAAGGGACCAACGGGGGACGGGCTTTTTGGATAGAATCTTCACGCAATTCATGAGCCTTCAACAACTCCTCGAAGTGATGTCTTCCATGAAATCCTTTAAGGACATAGGGACATTCTTACAGAACAACGTCCAATTCGCAGAGCAACAGCGAGGGGTAGAAAAAGAAAAGGCTACGTCCAATGCGATTCGCATCATGCGTGGAATGATGGAGATTGCAGGGCAGAACTCTCCAAGGTATTTTGATGAGCTTTCTACAAAAACTATTCCCTTTATGGGGCATGAGCTAACCAAGTATGGCCTTGTAAAAGTCTATCAGACATTGAGAGAGAAGGATGGCTTGGATGTATTGAGAGAAAACCTTGGAGACAAGGGGATGGATTTCGGCAACTATCGTAAGTACCAACAGGAGTTGGAGGGCTTAAACAAGAGCCTTGATGATGGTGTTATTACTTCCGAAGAGTTTGAGTCCAAGCTGGAAGCCATTGAAGAAGAATACCTTGCGAGGAAGGAAAAAGATATTGCCAAGCTATTGGAATTGCTTGGGCCGGATGGGCTTTACCTTGCTGACGAGTTACAGAACCTGTATCGGGAAAAGGGCGAGAAGCTACGGGCGTTCATGGCAGAGAACTATGGCCAGACGGTTATCCTTGATGACTACTATACGCCCCGCAATATTGCCGCCTATAATACAATGCAAGAAGGGGATATGGATGCTTACAGTAAGGGACACGTCACAAGGACGGGCTTGCCCTCTTACGCAAAGCACCGGAACACTCCCTCTTCGGCGGCGCTCTCTCTGGAAATAAACCCTCTTGGGGAATATCTTCGTTATAGCTCTATCATGGAGGGGTGGATGACAGCTTCGGAACTGGTCAACTTCAACAACCGGGTATGGGCTAATCCCACCACGAACGCCCAGTTGCAGAAATTATTAGGCCCAGCCAATTTCGAGGCGGCAAACAAAGCCCTGTATTACTTCATCAACGAGGGGCGTGTGTATGCCCAAAAGAGCGTGTTGGCAGAGGTAATGGGGAAAGTGTTCCAAGTATTGGCTAAGACAAGGATTGCTTTCTCCTTGGCTTCTCTGGTGCGCTCTGGGGCGTCTTTGTTCAACCCTATCGTTGGTAGCAACTTCTCCATGATGGAAATTATCAAAGGCGTGGCAGAGGTGACAAGCGGGAACTATAAAGGTTTTACCCTTGAAGAGCTTCGTGACTTGGAGGCAATGAAGGAACGTAAGTACCGTGGATGGGAAGACCGTGTGCTTGCCGATAAGGCATTAAGCATTCCCCTAAAAAAACAAGCGCAATGGGGATATTGGCAGGAAGCGGGCATGAGCGGCCTTATGGCTTTTGACTGGTGGAGCATATCTTTTGTGAATCAGCTGACCTCCCACATGCTTGCTAATCGCGGTTTGTCGCATGAACAGATAAGATGGGAGCTTAACAAAAACATCTACCAGACGGCACAGCCTTTATCTACCTCCGCTAAGGCTATCCACTTGATAGGTGGAAGCTCATTTGAGCAAGCCCAGTTCCTTTTCTTGTCTGACGTGATGAACAAGTTCGGCCTAGTGATGATGCAAGGCAAAAAGGATGTTCCTTTCTGGGAGGCTTTTCAGGGAGCCTTTCGTGTTTATACTATTGCCGCTCTTGCTAATGGTCTCTTCAACGGCTTGGCTACAGGTTTGTTTGGCGATAAAGACAAAGAGGACGACTTCATGAGCAACTTCTTATTGACTTCGGCATTGAGTCCGATTGTCTCTGTTCCTATGTTCGGCGGGTTTGCAGAGTGGTGCGCTTCCCTTATTAGCGGTGGTAAGCAATTCAGTCTGGGACGAGCCGATATGGCTGATTTATCCAAATCAATTCAAGGCTTAGTCAGAAGTATTGTGAAGACGTATGAGACTGTATCGGAAAAATGGGACAAGGAAGGTGCTTTGACTACCAATGATTACATTGATATGGTTTCCTATGTAGGCAAAAATATTGGGAGTGTCGCATCGGCTACCACAATATTTGGTACTTCTGGGCAGAGTATGACCAAAGCTCTAGAGATGGTAGGTGCATTATCAAATGCCCTTTCACAAGCTAAGACGACCACACAGAAATTCCTTCCAGAGTCAGTAAATCCCCTCTATACCGAAAAAGAAGCTATGAAGGAGAGGGCTAGGCAGATAAGAAGGGAGAAGAAGAAGGCCAAGCAGGAAAACGGCGAAAGGTCAGCAACCTACAGAAAACTTTCTAGGGAATTAAGACAAATAAACAAACTACTCAAGATTAGAGGCTGGGAAGACTAGCCAACAATCTTTAACCAAGACAACATTGACCAATGACTGCAAAAAAAAAGACAACCGCCCGTACAACCGGGCTAACTGGCAATCAGTTTGCTAGCGTTGAGCAAGGTCGTTCTTATGTTCTGTCAGTACACTCTCCCTCTGGGGCAGGAGAGATAGAACTATTGGCGGCCGATAGCGACCAACAGAGCGAGCCGGATATGTTTAGCATGCTTTACGAAAAAATTGAAACAGCTAGGCAAATCCCATTTATTGCAATTTCTCCCTTTATTTTTGTAAACGCGGGGAGTAGCGATGTACAATGGCTTGTAACACCGGCAAATTTTAGTCTCGCCGTTTCCGGTGTGTCGTCCGGTGGCGGCGAAAGCTTTGACCCTACAGCTGACCAGAGCATCACAGGAGCTTGGACTTTCTCCAATATCTCCGTTCCTACCCCAACAGGAAATGGGAATGCTGTCAACAAAGGTTATGTAGATTCCAATTTTGTAACAACTTCTACCTCTCAAACAATTACAGGCGGCAAGACTTTTGCTGATGGGGGGACGCTTGAAGTTCCTATTCCGACCTCACTAGGAATGGCCGCAAATAAACAATATGTTGATACGAGTGTTGTTACTGGAATAGACCAACTAGCTATCCGTTTTAGCTCTCTAACCAAGGCAGAATATGACGCTTTGAAAACGAAGAGCAATTCAACCATTTACTTTTTAACCGACCAGAATATGTGGGCTATCGGTGACAAGGCGATTGTCACGTCTGATATGCCTGCGTGATAGTCCCCTCTCCCGATTTCGGGGGGGGGGCATAACTTTTTTATAATCATAGCAATGTATTTAACCACACTTGAATTAGTAGCGGAATCCGTTTTTGAGACGAATGTTTTAAAGATTCCGGCCTCGGCTCCTTCTGGTATTTACGAATTAGAATTTCCGGGAGGTATTGCTTCGTATCCTTTTAATGTATTTGCGTTTGAAAACTATGATTCTCTAGCCAGTTCTAACCAATCTTTGCTAGAACTGGCTAATCCCCCACTAATAGTCACCAACGGGACGGCGACGGTTCTTGAGTGGATGTGGGATGATGTGGAATCAGCTTCTATGGTAAGCATTCCTAATGGCTCCACTATCGCCTCTTTGAAGTGTTTCTTCTCTCACACTCAAGGGACGGAAACAAACTTGCTAAAACTAATGGGGCTGAATATATTTACATCCGGAATTTCTGTTAAAAAGGTAGTAGTAAGACAAATTGCCTGATTTTATTATTCGACATGAACAACACTTCATCCTAGTATACCAACAGTTGCTATTCCGGTAGCCACTGTATATAGGTGTTTCAATGTCATAAAGACAGGGCCTCCGTTAAAAGCGGGGGTCCTGTTTTTTATGCGTGTTCGAGCAACTTGTAAGCTTTCCTTACAAGTTCGATGAACTGTAAAGAAAAACTTTACAGTTGACCAAGGGAACAGGATTTGGTCTAATGCTCTTGGAAGAATTCTCTTCTTCTTTCGTTGTGCATATTCGAGCGGAGCAGCTTCGGGGTTTTTTCTCATGTTTTACCCGAAGCTGCTCTTCTTTTTTGTCTTGAAACAGGCCTGATGTAAAAAATATGTGTTGTATGACACAATTATAAACCCCTTATAATAAGGACATTGTAATAAATCTCCAAGCAATCCTCGCCTTTTTTATGTCAAACTTTAGGCTTGATTTTTTGAGGGGTGTGTCGTTAAAATCTTGTTCAAGGAACAGGGCGGTTAAGTTGATTGTCTTCCTTTGGCCGCTCCAAGGCTCAATCTCCCTCGTGGTTAGCAACAACCAAGTGTTTAGCAAATAACTTGGTTCTCTACAAGAAAAGAGTTCGGATATGGCAAGCATATCCTTCATGATTTTTCAAAAGTTTTGATTTACGCCTATCGGCTATGGAGCCAAACAAAGTTGTGGGCTTGGTTAGAGAAACAAAGGGATTAGAAAATAAATGGTTTTAAAACAGTTCTAATTTGGAACACGTTGGTTAGATAAAGTATGTAAGAATAAACCATTTAATATTTAATTATCAGTTTTATTCCTTCGTTCGACTAACAGGTTGCATAGAGCGGCTAACAAGAGAGCCAAGTTCGAAGGTGTTAGCGAAACGATAACATAGACCACTTCGAAGTTATTAACTACCGTCTCCAACCACAAAGGACGTTACACCGTATATACGCGCGCGCGAATTTATAAGAGAGGAAAACAAAAACTTTTCTCTCTTCTGCATGACATTTTCAAAAAAAAAAAACATTGATTACTCTCTCGTTGCTTATTAGTATTGCTACATCGTTCAGGAAATACACCATGTAGCTCCTAACGAAAAACAACCAATAACCAAAACTAATAAATAGTATGGAACGAAAAAAAATAAACGGAGAGGAATTTCCGGAAAGCCTGTTGAGAGGACTTATTGCCATGTTTGACGATAATCCTGTTAGGAGCGCCATGTTTGTGGTTGATTTTGAAGAACTTCATGGTTCCGGTTTGGACTTCAATCCTGATTGCAACGTCTGGTATAGAGTCAGTCCTGACGTTATCGACTTAGTTGACGAATTGGATATTTCCGAAGAGGCTAAAACAACCATTAAGAAGAAAATCTCCAATCTTATCGGAGTGCCTGTTTTCCATGTTGGTGAAAACGCTAAGAATGATTCGCTTGTTGTGGCGGGTCTAGTCGAAGGCAAAATGATTGGCTTTGATAAAAAGTATTTCTATAAGATTAAATCCAAGCCTTACATGAAGAAGCTGAAAAAGGCACTCTTCGTTTCCGCTTCTTGGGAAGAATTTATCAAACCTTTAATTTATACCATCCGAGGATTTGGACTTGATAAGTGCGCTAGCTTCCCTAGTATTGAGGCGAAGCGTTCCGATGAAGAAGAAGATTAACCTTGCAGTCTTGAATAACTTTTTAACGTTCCTGAACAATGTTCATGAGCTAACCGAGCGAGGTTGGGTTCATGAGGCAACAGGGACAATGTATAAAAAGTGTTCAAAGCTTTTCGACACATTCAAAGAGTCCTATTCAGGCAATTCCCTAAGCCCCGATAAAGACATCGTTATGGAGGAGGTTTCCTTAACAGAGACGCCTAGTGATGACGAAGTACTTGAGGTGCTTAGGGAAGAATGTGACGAGATTTGCGAATACCTTTATGAGGTAGCCGGACAAGAATCATTTTTAGTTTCACAAGTAGATGAAATTAAAACTGTTTTGAGTCAGCAGCTATTTGTTGCTAGGAAGGTGTAGCAAAACCCTGCCATATGAGTTTATGAGCTAGGGTAAAAATCAATCCAAATCAAACAACTAATCATATAAAAGTAGGAAGTGTGGTATATACCGTAGGTCAACCTTCCCGGCTCCCTCGTAAGACCTCCGCACTACGGGCGTAAAATGCGTTAGTAGTGCGGAGTTTTTGTTTGTATAGGAAAACAATGAATGTTATTTGTTCATGTATGAAGACAACTTACACGTTCGATGCGCTAGTAGAAGCTGTTGCTGTTCAGGCTGGGTTAGATACTAGTGTTCCCGAAGACCACACCAAGGCGTGTGAGCTTGTCACATGGATGCTTGACGAAGGATATTCTTCTATCGTCCTGACTCATGCGGCAGAGTTTGCAGAGGAAAAGGGTGTTCCTGCCAAATGGATTGCCCTTGTCGGTGCCATCATTGGTGCTGTTATTGCCTTTTTCTGCACTACTGGTTGCGCCAACACATCGTTTACTTTGTCTGGTGAACAGGGTGGGCAGATTAGCTATAGCGTTGACGAAAACGGGAACCTCATTATCTCCGGCAAGCCTCCTGTCGTCCAAAAACTCAAGAAGTGATGTTAATGCCGACAACAAAAATTGCTTCTCTTCTTCAAGTTGTTAAGGATTATAAGGAGATTGTAATCCTGTTCGCTCCTTTGGTATGTTGCTTCTTTCTGTATCAGGACAACGTAAAAATGCGGCAGGACATGCTAAAGTTGCAACAAGACCAAGCTCATGCGACATTGAAGATTTCAGAAGCAATGGCTCAACAGGTAGAGCTTATTCGGCGCATTGATTATACTGTTACCTCTCTTCAAAACAAATGAATGTCATTATCGCTATCGACAAGCAAGATAAAGTTCTAACTAATATCGCATCAAACCTAGTAGAACTTCTGGATAAAGAGCTTCTAAATCCATCTCTGGACATAGTTCCTCTCACAAGGGATGTGAACCTGTTTATGTCTAACAGGTGGGACAATATGAAGGTTGATTTTATCTTGCGGTTGCGGACATCATACGTCACTTCTAATCGCAGTACCTATCAGAAAATCGTCTCTTCAAATACTCAAGGGCCTTTTGGTTTCAGGCTTCTTCATACGTCGCATTCGTTGTTGGAAAAAGAGGGGTGGGGACAATACGGATTCAACCCCTGCACAGAGTTTAAGGGCCTCCCCGGCTGGATTGATTTCATGGATATTGAGCTTGCCAATATGGGCGACCCCAAAGATATTGCCGCTATCGGCGACGGAAAGGTTTTTGCTCAAAGCGCCGCTCAATGGATGAACAAGGCTGCCAACTGGTTACGGATTGGCAGGAAGAAAAAATAACTGTCAGCCAAAAAAGAAATCATCTATTTTCTCCAACTCCATTTTAGACAAGGGAGCCTGTTTGTGGTAAGCGGAAATCCCCGCCCGTCTTGTCCTTCGAGGGTTTATCAGGTTGAGAGGAATACATCTCTTGGTTTTAAAGTCTTTTCTGTATAGCTCTGCCCGGCGTTGAAAGTGTTTGCTGGCCGCTAAACAAAAGTCCATAGCCTTGATTTTATTCCCCATTAAAGTGTCCTTGATGAACATGTTAGGCGTATAATGGTATCTCTTGAGGAGCTTCCTTAGTCTCACTCCTTTAGCATAACCTCCGAGAACGTTATAAAACTGTTTATCGGTAAGCTTGTTTATGTATAGCATGCCTATTATGCCAGCTGGAATTTTTTAGATGCCTCACGCTGAAACTCTGTGTAAGTTTCAGGATAGCATAAACAATGGCCTAAACGAGAGAGGACGTATGCATCCGCTTCGTTGTTGTTGGATGTATCTACATCCCAGCGTTTGTAAACATTGGTCATCACCAGCCCTTTCTCTGCAACACCTTTTCCTGTTGCGAATTTTTTTAGGGTAGTCGGTGGGTAAACCAAAATATTGGACAATCCTGCATCAAACAGGTTTTGTTTCACAACGCCGCCAAGTTCTCCTAGGTGGACGATTTTCCCAAACTGCGAGAATGCATAATTCTCTATACACACCAGAACTTCGCTAGCGGGCCTGTAGGCCAATATTTGTTCTGCGGCGAGCTTTATATGGTTAGCGAACTCGGAGAGCCGCCTAGGCCCCTTGTGGGGGCTTGTGAGGGTATATCTGTAGCCGTCCAGCTTGATGTCTTGGTAAAGGACGGAAAGCCCTGTTGCCGTCAGGGATAAATCCAGCCCAACCCAACAACTGAAATCTCTAAAAACGTTGGCGATTACTTTGTCTTTTTCCATGATTTTTTCTCTGATACTGGGAATCTGAAATCGACAAGCTCAAATCGGGAGTCCTTTTGAGTCATCACTATCCCTCCATTGCGGCTTCTTTTCAGCACCACAACACCGAACACAGAGTTTTGTTCAAATTCTGTATCTGGATTTTTCTGAATTTCGCAAATGGCTTCCGCTGTTGTATGCAAAACCTCTGCTTCTGGCTCTTTTTTCCTAGGAGGTCGCCCCCTTTTAGTTGTCTTTTCCATATTCTAGTTCTTGTTTTGCCAACCTATACGCCTCACGCCCGTCTAGTCCGGGTGTTCTCATTTGGATTCCTACTGCTTTTTCAAGGCGGTTGAGGACAATCTTACCTTTTTTGTCTATGATAGCAAGAGGGTCTTTGTAGCCGCTAACGATAAGTATTCTCATGCAAAGGATGATAACGTCTGCACATTCAAACGCCATTTCCTTCTTGTTTTTGGCCGAAAGAAGTTCTTCTACCTCTTCCTTGAGATGTTTTTTGAGCTGTGGGACAGTCTCTTTAACCCCTAAAAATTTACTGAAAACATTACATATTTGTTTGGCGATATTGTACACTCTAACCTTCCTTTCATATTGAAACAAATCCATGCTACGCATTATCTCCTTTCGTATTGCCAACTGGAAAGCTCTTCCTTGGCTTCACTTGCCTTTTTGTAGGCTTCCTCGGTTCCATAAATTTCAGAGGAAAAGAAGCAAGCAACTATGTCTTCATCATCCACAGACGTGGAGTAAACTTCATATCCTTCAACAACATCGTTCTCGACATTTTCAGTCCTGTATTTTGCTCGTATTTTATAAAACGAATTTTTCATAATATTTTTTTTCTTTAGAATTTCTTTTGCTCTATCTATGGCTTCGGAGAGAGACGAATACAATTCTAGCTCATCTTCTACTCTCCAAATATTTCGAAAATCGAGAGATGTCCACCTATTGATTTTATTTGCATACTTTAAATCTTTTTTTACAGTTACCTTGTGGTGATGATTTGTGCAACCAATAAGCAATACACCATCTTCTACAGAGTCAATAGTGTATTTCATAGTTTTTAATCGAAATCACCTTTCCTCCAAGCGTCTTTCAGTACTTCTCCATAGTGCGATTTGTTGTCTCGGTAGGTGTGAAGCACATCTGGGGACAGAGGTATGCCTCTATCTTTCAACAGAGAACGTATAAAGGTGTGAATAACAACTGTCGTTGCCCATGCCGCACCATATTCCCAAAAAGATTTCTGTTCTTTGTTCATTTTCTTTTCACTTTGTATATGATGTATTGGACATTTTGCGCTCATTTTTTAACTATCCTTTCTTTCTGTTTTTTTTCGACGATATAGCTTCCAAAGATTTTATTGAATTGTTCGTTCGATGCTTTTCTAGACTGCTTCCCATTCACAATGTTTTGGTGTTTGTGAAAAGCCTCTTCCAGCTTAGAGACTGAAACACTAACGGCTTCCATCATGTCCCCTAGAGGAATGACTTGCTGAACCCTAGATAACCCTTCGTTTTTAAAGCTACGAACCGTATTTCCTTCTTTTAAACCAAGGCCGTCAATCTCTTCGCCATTTTTTAGCAACTCATAACATGATTCTTCTATCTCTTTGGCCACTTTCGAGGCCAATTTAGCTGTAAAATATAGCTTAGAGCGTTCTTCTGGATTCATCTGTTTCAGCTTAGAAGAAAAAGCTGTAGCGGGGGTAGTGATTGTCTGCACCACCTCTAATGGCTTTTTGCATTCAGCAAAACCCTTGCAGTACCTGCAATAACTGTTAGCTTGAGGTGGAAGGTCCTTTTTGGTGCGTTCGCATATCTCAATGACTTCTTTTTCTGCCTCTTTGATGTCCTCTTCGCTGTACCTCACAATGACAGGATAAGATGTCACCAGAGGTTGAACAATGGCACAAGAGACTGATTTTATTTTGCAGTCCTGATAATTCCTTTCGATGTGTTGCTTGCAACATAGGGCCAACCCTCTAAGCTGGTGGTTTATTTGTGTGGACTCCGGCTCTAAAGGCCCTGTCTTATAGTCGATAATCAATAAATGGAATCCCTCTTCGTCAGACTTGCCTAAAACTAAGTCGGGTTTCCCAGAAAAGATTGCATTGTCCCCCTCGAAAAAGAAACATCTTTCCTCCTTCATTAATTCCTCGAACTTGTCTTCTCCCGCCCAAATCGACGCAACTTCGGTCACGATTCTTTTGCATGCAAGCATGAGTTTCGTCTCTTCTTCGGTGAGTAGTATGTTTTGGTATGCAAGGTATTGATGAATCCTGTTGCCTCTTTCAGCCATTTCAGAGGTTGTTTCTACTCCTTCAATGTCATATCTCAATGAGTGCGGACATAACGCAAGACGTGCTAGGCTGGAACATGAAGGCAATCCTTGTCTTTCCGTATCTTTTGTTTTCATTATTGTTCGTGTGTGGTTAAAATATAAAGTATAGAATAATTGTCCAAAGGCCCGCCGAAATAAAGGCCCCTAACATAATACCCTCCGCTTCGGTATATTTGTATTTTTCAACAAATTCTTGTATTATTCTTATTATTATCATCTTCTTCTGGTTCCCAATCTACACACTCCTCATCCTCATACATTGTACAATGCAAACAAGGTTGAAGATAAAAAGCAAGGTCCCCGTATTTACAATTGAGGCAGCTTTTGATAGGTTTCCTTTTTTTTGAAAACTTTTGTGCAATTTTAGACAGTAGATGTTTAAGCGTTTTCATTGTTTTCTTTCTTTTTGAATATTGGCGCTTCTGACGACTTGTCTTCTTCGTTGGAGAAAGCTTCGTCTTTACTTATAGCCCCGGTTTTAATGGCGTTGAAGAGACCAATAAGCATTACGATTTCAGATTCCTTACTAGTCTCAATTTTGTGTTTAAGGTAAGCCTCAAGCATTTCTTTGGAGACTCCGATTTTGGAAAAGGCTATTACACATCCATTTATTCTGTCCGCAATAGGTGTATCTGTGGCTCTTAGCGTGTTTTGGCAAGCCTCTGCCGCCTCTTGCCTAATGAAGTCCGGCAACACCGCCCAAATGCATGCCCTGATGCGTCTAGCGGCCATATTAGCGCAAAGTTCATAAATGTCTCTATCGGACGTAAGAGAATATCCACCGTCTTTTGTGTCCCTGTAGTGCGGAACAGAAAAGGCTATCTCCCTTCTTATGTTGTTTTCTTTGTCCCAACAGAAAGCTATACAGTCGGAGCAAACCCTTCCTTTTTCATCTACATGTTCACCTATCTTTCTCCACCCAGCTTCTGCGTTCCCATAAGCGGTAAGGCACGCATTTGCTAAATGGATTGTCTCTCCTGAAATACTAGAACCTCCCCTTTTGTATTCGAAGAATGCGGTGTTAGCCAAATGACGGAACGAGCAAAGCTGTCTAATTTTGGAGGAAACCTCCATCATGTTTCTCGGCATCTGCTTTGCTATATATATGGAGGCAAGCGCCTCTAGCGATTCTTTGTTGGAAAGCACGTTAGCAAGCGGATTTCCAGCAAGAGGTGCTATCATGGATAAGCCTTCTGCCGGGACTGTGGTCAATGGTTCTGGGTTGTCTGACATGCCCTCATTTTATCTTTTCTCTCACACATGGCAATCTTTTTTTATTTTTTTTCTTGTGCATGTCAAAACATGTGGTACAAAAACGACATGACGAAAGCACTACCAACAGAACAATTAGAAGCATTCTCCAAGTTCGCCAATACTAACGAAGCCCTTTGCAAGCTCATGATGCAACGGGTGGGGTTCAACATCACTCCAATGGTGTGGAATAAGGCTAAATGGATGCCTACACAACTTTCCGTAAAGAAGCTCACGAACCTTCGAGCTTTTTATCCAGAAGCATTTGGCTTAGAGGATGAACCTAATAAAGATTTTTTGAAATCTCTTTATTACCTCCACATTTCAAATAGAACCTTCTCTGGGGAAATTACGCCACTAATTGAGGACAAGGATTTTATTACCCATATGCCCTATGCTAACTTTGTTTTACCCATTGACGATTTCACAAAAAACGCCCTTTCCAAATTCATGTAAAATCAGGATATGAATCACTATTCCCATGACTATCCCTTAGAAGAAATTGAACGTATTTCTGAACCGAAACTAGCAAAAGACATCCTGAATTTAGAAGAACTATTGAAGAGATTAGATGAAATACCGCTAACAACAGAACAGGAAACGAAAGAATGGCGGCGAAAAGAAAAAGAAAAAGAACGCATAGCATCATGGAAAAAACGTTTAAAGCAATCCGGCGTGCCTCAAGGGTTTTATGATGCTTGCGTGAATGGAAAGATCGACAAGAGCCGAATACTTCCAATTCTGAAAAACTTAAATAGCGGGTGCTTATTTGTCTGCACCCCGGAAAAAGGTAAAACCTTTTCCTCATGCGCTTTGATATCGCTGGAATTACGGAATGGCAGGTCAGCTTTTTACATGAAAGCTCCTGAACTGGAAAGAGAAATGGCAAGCTATAAAAAGGATACGCGCCTGATAAATAGAGCGCAATCAACCCAGCTCTTAGTGCTGGACGATTTTGAGGGAGTGCGAATGAGTGTGAATTCATCTTCCGATTTTATCGCCTTGCTGAAAAAAAGAAATGATTCTAATTTTTTAACAATTTTGAATTCAAAAAAACGAACCTTTTTTCTCGAACAGATTGAAGAGGCAGTAAGTTAGCGTCCCCTTAACTACCAGAAAACAAAAGTGTAATAAAAAACTACTGTAGCCTAAATAAAGACTACAGTGGTTGAATTTGGTGTATTTTTATGACAAACTATTGAACTCTTTTCTCTGGTATTAGTTTGCTATTAAATGAGTAGTATTTTTTTGAGTAATTGTAGGTCTTGGAATATTTAGAATATCCGGCTTTTCTATCATAGTAAATCTCATCACCATAAAAAGAGCAGTAACTATATTCTTTTTTTTGATAAGAGTTGTTCGAAAAGTAAGCAAATTTCTTTTTATCCGGTCTTTCGAAATTGCCATAAAACAACATCTTTCCTTTTTTCCAAAAAACAAATTTACTTGAACCTATGACAGAATTGACCATATCATCAATACCTTCATTTGTTTCCTCGATATCTGTTTTTCCAAATGCGGGTAAAAACAGATATCGGAAGAACGTTTCACTGTCTGTGAGGTCTCCTTTATTTTTTAGTGATAGAATACCATTGTGGCAAAAATACCAATTATCGCCGTTCCACCCATGAACATTTTTTTCTGAAATAGATCCATGAGTTTTGATTCGAGCGTGAAGAAGGGCTATGTAATCATTAGGGATTTTTTCCCATGTGGCTACAACCTCCTTTTTCTGAAGAGTTCTAACTAGAAATTCCGGTTTGTTGTCTTCATTTCCTCTCTTAAATCCTATCAGAAAAAATCCGTCCGGATTATTTGTTAAGCAATTTTGAAAACGTTGATTGCCGATATCTTTCTTGATTCCGTAAGCAATGATACACATGTTTTTTGTTTGTTTATTGTTTGTTTGTTGCGTTTTTGGTGATGATGTTTTTGATTCCCTCCATGAGAAAATGAGCTTTATTCTCTTCTTCCTGCGTTTCGTAAAAGATTTTTACGAAAGTATATTGTTGACATGTGGGATATGTCATTTTGACTCCGTTTCTGATTAGATAATTGATTGTCTCTATTCTTATTTTATGAAATAGTTCTTGCGATAGTGGTCTATGAAAAACATTTGAGAATTCTAAGTTAAGGCTACCTATCAAACTCGAAATATAGCATTCTAGCTTTATTTGTTGTTGCAAACAAGAGGATTTCTCTTTCATTTGCTCTTTCTTTTGCTCTTTCATTTGCTCTTTCATTTGCTCGTCAAAGTCCTAATGCGAACATCAGGCTAAAATAAATCAGTAGTCCAAAAATAATTATAATTGTATCGATAATTATTTTTTGAATTTTATTTTTTATATTCTTCATATTTTTTTATAAGTTTTTTTAATCGTTCAGTTTTAGCGTTCTCCATTAGGTAGGTCTGTAAAAACAACCTAATATTTAGTAAATCGCTTTTATAAAGATTTTGTGCTTCCATGGAATATTTGTAAATTTGATAGCAAAAATCTAAAATGGATTTTATAAAAATAGAATCAACAGTTCCTTTTCCACGTCTAAATTCTATGGTCTTACTGTTTGTGAAATTTAGTTCGAGGAATCTCGTATCGCAACAAGGCTGAAATATTTTTTCCAACCCTAAATCTGATGCAGCGTTTGGATGAATGCCGTATTCCATTAGACTTCGTATTTTAGGTTCAGCTAAGCAGTAACCTCCATTAGTCCTTCCGAAAAGCTCTGTAATAAAATCATACGGAAAACAGTAAAATGCCTTTTTTAGCAAAACACAAACTTTTTTGTTAAAATTAATTTTAGACAAATGTATGTGAAAGCCTGTTTCTATGGCTTTTTGAGAATAACAAGAAAAACGAGGCATGAAATCTTTTGTTAATATGTCAATCCCGCCGCCCTCTCTAATAAGGTCCTCGAAAGGCATAGGCATTGTGGTTATTTCTGTTCCGCCGTTTTCCTCGAAAAGACTTCCGTCCCGTTGCAGGTAGAAAAAATTGGATTTATTCGCAAAAATATATTTATTTCGCGCATATACTTCTAACTCCAACCCAACAAGCGGTTCGTCTAAGTTGTCGTTGTCAGGACGGGTCCATACATCCGGGAAATAGTGATAACTTCTTTGTTGTGTTGATACAAAAATCTTTGGAATGTCTGGATGTTCAAAAACGTCTTTTCTAGATGTGAGTGTGGGTATGACGTATTCTGTTAGATACTCAATATTGTGCTTATTTAGGTTTTCCCATAAAATATTTTCAACAAAAAATTTTAGGATTTTTACATATTCCGGTGAATATGTTTTATATAAAATTAAGTCAGGCGTTAGAATTATTCTGTTTTTCACCCGTTTATTTAATTTAACCATATCGGAATTTTTTATTAGTCTGACGTTGTTTTTCCCGTAAACACAACCCCTAAATTCTCTTTCTCCGATATATTTCAAAAAAGCGGTTGTTTTTCTTCTGGATTTTGACAAGAATTTTGCATGAATATTTTTGTATGATACATCAGAAAATTCTTGAAGAAGAATTTCTTTGTAAATTCCTTTTACAAAAGAGAATAATATCTCCAAAGATTTTTTTTCTTTTGCGTTCATTGTTATTAAAAAATAATACGGGTGTTGTTGTTTTTGTTGTTGATTTCGGAATAAACTTCCCACAATTCTTCAACATATTGTCGTGAATCATGCAGTTTAAAAAAAAGTTCTTGTGATAGATTCACGAGTATCTCTTTTTTGTTGAGACTTATCGCACAATGTTTATAATATTTTAGTGCTAAGTCTTTATTTGAGGTAAAACAACGTGTGTGTGGATAGTCAGATTTTAGGCTAGTTTCTCCATATTCTGGAAAATGACCTAAAACCTGCTTTGTTTTATATTCGTACCAGTTCACAGGCTTCACGCCGACAAAAAAGAATCCAACATTATCCCCGCCGCCAGTTTTACGCATGATAGGTAGATAGCCGATTGTGTTCCCTTTTATTGTGTTAGGTGTTATATATTTTTTTATGATTTCGCCTGTTTTAGTATTTTCTAGAACTAGAAAATATTTAATACTGATTGATTTTTTTAAAAATTCAATCATCTTTTCGTTGTTTTCACATTCTAACATTGTAGATACTAAAGGCGTTCTGCTTCTACAAGTCAAGTATAGTTTGAGTATATATGTTTTATTCATTTTTTTTGTTTTTCTTTTTCTTCTCCTGTTTCTAGGAAAATTTTTAAATCAAGCATAACTCCGTTTTTTAAAAGACTAAATGTTTGTTTGTTGTCACAATATTCACAAGCTAATACAAAAGAATCTTTTTTATTAAAAACTTCTTTCTTAAATTCTGGAATGGTGTAAATTGTGAGTTCGTTTTTTATTAGTTTTGCTAATGAGCCGTAAATTAGCAATCCTTTAAATTTAGGTCCTACAAAATTATTACAGAAAGTAAAGCGATTCCCGTGCCTAACAAAAATCAAAGAATCTTGTTTTTTAGCTTTTAGTCGCAGTGCGGTTTCGATGAATCCGAAATTTCTTCTTTCATTTTTAGGGACTAGGTATAAAAAGTTTCCCCCTTTTATTACCTTTGCGACCTCAGATAAAAGGCAATCAATTTCTTCTTTCATTTAATTCTAACGTTTTAAAGTTAAACCTATATTCTTTATTTTCTTTTAGTGGGCATTTCCGAAAATCGCTAATCAAATCACCTTCCGAACGGCTTTCTATTCTAAAAATCAATCTCCTAGGGTGCTTGTTTGCGATAAAAACTTCTATAATGGAGCCTAGCCTCCAATCATCCTTTATCGCAGAAAAAAAGCACCTAAGACCGTGATTGAAATTTAGATAGGAGACAGGGAACATCCGCCTTTCTTCGTGAGGGTTTTCAAACTCAAATTGATATACTTTCATTTTCTAACGGGAAGAATAATTGATAAGCACTTCTTGCGGCAAAATAACTTTAGATTGAAATGATATTCCAATAATCGGCAATATTGTTTTTACCTCTTTATCAACTCTAATAAGTTTTTTGTTCATGCGACAAATATATGAAAACTCTTCAAATCCAGCATCAATCAACACGCTTTTAAGCATTTCTCTTTCAAAATAGCCACACATTTTATATTTAAGCTCATAAATAATTTCATATTTCCTTGTTTCTCCTAGTTTTCTTTTTATATTTATTTTTGTTTTTTGTCTCAAAAAACATCTTAAACATCCATATACATCTTTAATTCTTTTCATTTCTTTAATCTCTCATTTCTCATTTTGTTGACAAGTTGTGCTATTTTACACCCTCCTGAAATTATCTCAATTTGATGCCCTGTTGCCACAATCGCACCCATTATTTTTTTGTCGTCGCCATAGATCACGCTAAACGACATCACTTGCTTTTTTAAAAAAATTGTTGATAGATATTTCCGATACTCTTCAACAACCTCTTTTTCCGTGTTTAGTTCTTTCAAACATCCTAACACGATAACCCTATATTTCGCTTTCATGTTTTTTTATTTTTAAGTGAGACTTAACGACATAACTAGCCGCACGCAATGCTCTTGCTTGCAGGTTGAGCCAACTCTTGCCTCTATACGGAGGCAATTCTCCTTGTTTTTTCTTTTTGAATTCTGACGGCGTGCAAAGCCTTTCCGCTATTTCATAATCGCTAATCAACGAGCACCCGCCTTCCGAATATTCATACCAGTCACACGCTCCGTTTAGTAACTCAATTGCGAATGAGTTAATATCCTTAAACTCTTTCCCGTCTTCGATGCTTTCCGCTAGTTCGTAGGCATACTCTTTCACCCCCCTTTCCCATGCGCTCCTGCTTTTCCGGGCGTTTATCGATTGCAGTGTTCTGATTTTATCGTACTTCATAGCTCCTATTTTGTTGTATCTCATTGTTTTTTGTTTTGTTAAATAATAAGTTAAAGGACAAAGAGGGCCGCATACTCACGGGTGCCGTCCCCTGTTCCCCGGAAAATGTCATCAGCGGGAAAGGGCAGGGCCTTAACAGAAGAAAGAAGGGCGTCTTCAATCGCTTCCGCTTGTGCGGCGGGCAGTCCTGCGCCGTAAGTGACGGAAAGCAAGATTTCTGTGGGTTCTGCGTCTTCCGTGCCAAGCTCGCCGCAAGTGTGAGCTTCCACCGTTTCCAGATAGTCAACGTCCCCTAAGCGTCTGTCATGCACAATTGCGAGGCGGTCGCGCTTTATCTTCCGCCGCAATCTTTTGGCTACCTTGCGGACTTGTGCGAGCTTTTCGCCCCTGGCGGCGGGCTTTTCAATATTCTGTTTCTTCATTGTTCTGGTTCCTTTCTCTTCCTCTTGTGTTCCTTTCATGTCTTTATAATATTTTTTTTCTCTCATTTGTCAATAGCTTTTTATTATTTTTTTTCTCTCATCAACTTCTTTTTTTCTCCTCTTCCTCCTCTCTTCATACATTCCTCTTTCTCATCCTTTCTCTCCTCTTCCTCCTCTCTCCTCCTGTCTCTTATACACATCTCCGAGCCCACGAGACTGCAGCTAAT
>ERZ1027037.118-NODE-118-length-45100-cov-10.331868_pt1 | contig 45100 bp, 31 predicted proteins | sample MGYA00519440_ERZ1027037 | MGnify/ENA primary metagenome ERZ1027037 (study PRJEB26926, sample SAMN06164793) | human gut metagenome | biome: ENVO:00009003; feature: ENVO:2100002; material: ENVO:00002003 | host: Homo sapiens | place: USA | collected 2012 ... | reverse complement strand
CATCGTATAACCGCAGACGGTGCATTCCTTATGCTTTGAGCCGCTTGTGGTAGCTGTTGCCGGGGTGTCGATGATCCATTCACCGGCGGTATGCACCGCCTTGCTGTCCTCGATGATCACGCCGCAGCCGACAACGGTGCACTCTTTCCAGTGATCGGTATGATCGGACTTCCAGTCGGAAACGCTATGACCTGTTGCCGCAAGGATTACGCTTGTCTTGTCGGTAATTTCGGATGCACCGGTTGCATCCTCAAACCACTTGTCACAGCCGTCGCAGGTGTAATATGCTGTGTTGCCTTTCTCCGTGCAAGTAGGAGCCTTTGCGGGAACGAGGGTCAGATTGTGCGTATGCGGTACGGTCTTGTCATATCCGCAGGTGTCGCAGATGTTATCGCTGCCGTAATCGTGAGCCGCCTCGTCCTTCTTTTCGTGACAGCGAGAGCATTCTTTCCAATGATTGTCTGTGTCCTTGCTCCAATCGCTTGCCCATGCGTGCCCGAGCTGTGTACCGGCTGCCGTAAAGGTTTCTGTTGTGCTGATCTCTCCGCAGGAGCAGCTCTTGAAATATACTGCATCGTTGGTGCAGTCGGCAGCCGACTTGAGGGTTTCCGGCTTCTGAATTTCCTGATCGTAGGTATGGGTATGGGGAATTGCCTTGTATGTTACAATAACGGTTTTGTCTGCGTCCATCGTAACATTCAGGGTATTGGAATGTACGTCTGTTGCAACGCCGTTCACAGTAACAAGGTCGATTTCATAGCCGTCATCAGGGGTAAAGATAACCGTTTCGGTGAAGCCTTCGGTCAGTCCGGTTTTGCTTGCGGAAATCGTTCCGTGACCGCCGTTTACCTGTGTTGTGAGGCTATAGGTGGTGACCGGTGCGTTCTTGTAGGTCGCTTTCACGCTGACTTCACTGTCAGGCATTATGAAAGTAGTGGTTTCACTGTTCGCATCTTCAAGAGTAGTGTTGCCGCTTTCTACTACCCACTTATCAAACACCTTACCGTCAGGAGCCGCATTTGCGGTCAGAGTAATGGTTGTGCCTTGCGCCGCTTTACTGATTTCGCTTCCTGCACCGATTGTCGCTTTGCCGTCCGTTACGATGATGGAATACTCTTTACTCTCCCAGATTGCATAGAAGGTAGTATCCGAGCTTACTTCATAGGTCGTGCCGGAAATAACCGAACCGTCGGCACTGGTTGACCAGCCCTTGAATTGCTTGCCTTCCGGTTCAGTAAAACCGCAGGAAGGCAGGGTATAGCTGCCGGAAACGCCGGTGACATCTGCCATTGTGCCGCCGCCACCGTTGGCATTGAATCTGACGGTATACTCGGCAGGCGCGGCTTTGGTTATCGTAATAGACAGCTCCTTCGTATCGCTGCCCGCACTGTTTTCCGCCTTAACGGTGAAGCTGGCGGTTCCCGCTGCGGTAGGCGTGCCGCTGATCTCGCCGGTGGCTTCGTCCAGCGTCAGGCCGGCAGGGAGATTGCCACTGTCAATGCCCCATGTGATGGGCGTAGTGCCGGTGGCACTCAGGGTCTGGCTGTACGCCTCGCCCACCTTGCCGCCCGGCAGGGTGTCCGTGGTGATGGTGGGGGCGGCGGCAGCATTTTCGCTGATGGTGAAGTAATGCTCTGCCTTGCCGCAGTAGTTTCCCGTGCCGTACAGCGTCACCTTGGGAGCCTTTTTGCTGTCAAAGCCCTCGTCGCCCGGTGTGAGGGTGTAGGGATGGACGTTGTTGGAATAGATGGCGGTGTAGTCCGTGTTCTCCGTAAGCTGCTTCGTTTTGTTCTCGCCCGTCTGATGGGAAAGCCCCGTCAGCTTCTTTTCGCTGCCGTCATGGGCGCAGTCCGTCAGCCCCTCGAGCGTCAAAAGCCCATGCTCATAGCAGTATCCAAGATCATACTTGTCGCAGAGCGCGCATTTGCCGTACTCGTCAGGGCTATGGTCAATGGTCTTTCCGTTGACGGTGCTGCCGCAGATGGTGATGTTTTCCGCCGGAATACCGGGCAGCTCCTTTGTGTGCAGCTTGTCATAGACATAGTTTGTGCCGTCCTTTTCCTCAAGCCGGAAGGATTCCACCGTGCTGTTCAGAATTTGAATCTTTCCAATCTCTGAAGCTCTGCCAGACGAGTTTTTCCCGATGCCGGGAATATAGTCGGTACCAGACCTCAAATTGCCGCCCTTTGCGGTCACGGTGCTGTTTTCAATAAGAATATTTATCTGGCCTCCACTTGAGCCATACGCCGCGCCGATGGCGGGGCCGAACAATTCATTGCGAACGGACACCTGGCTGTTCGCAATGCGGATACGGCTCTCACCATAGGATTGGGATTGTGTACCGTTGCCGATAACCGCGTTGACTGAAGACCTACTATCGATTTGGCTGTCCTGAATGTCGATGCTGCCAAAGGAAGCCTTTTCGCCGCCGCCAATCGTGCAGCGATTATAGGTGTACTCGTCGTTCAGGCGGATGATGCTGCCGCGGATCACGATCTCTTCAACGGAAGAATATTCTCCACGAGCGCCGATGATATCGCCCGTCAACACGGTGCTGTCCGTGATCTCCAGCCTTTTCAGTGTCTTTGCGTCATTCGGTGATTTCGCGTTTTCGTCCATAAAAATGCCGTAGGTGTGCAGATCGGAATCCCGAACGGCGATGCTCCCATTGCCGCCGACGCGAATGCTTCTAAAATGCGGCAGCCTGATCTCGCTTTCTTCAATGACGAGCTCGCTGTTGCTGCCCACGCGGATCCCGTCGGTACGAGTGGTGAGTTCGTCCGTGGATGCAACGTGGCAGTTTCGGATGGTGAGCTTCCCGCCCGGCGAGTCTGCGTCCCAGCCGATCAGAATTTTATTGCTGCTGAGAAGCGGAAGCTCTGCGTCCGAAATGGTGATGCTTCCGACGCTTCCGCCGGTGGCAGCGCCGATGCAGGCGCCGTCCTTACTGGAAATGGATTTGATCGCATTGCCGTTGATGGTGATGCTTTTGCAATCCACTCCCCCAATGCTGCCGATGGCTGCGCCGCCGCCCTCGGCGAAAGCGGAGATCTCACCGCCGGTGATGCGGATGTCGCCGGTGCTGCCGATGCCTGCCGCGCTGCCTTTTCCGACCGCATGGACGACGCCGTCGGTGATGGTGACGCTGCTCTTTTGTTTGCTTTTGTCGCCAATGGCGGCGTTATTGCGATTTGCCGTGGTTTCTATATTTCCGCCGTTGATGGTAATGTGCATTTCCGCCGTGTGGTGAACTCCGGCTCCGCCGATGCCAAAGCCATTTCCATCGGAAGATGCCTTGACAGTACCGCCGTTGATGGTGATGCTGCCGCCCTCAAGCGGGCCGATCCCGTTTCCGGGAATCGCGTATAGCGGCTGGTTTTCATAGCGATTGATACCGCCGTGAGCGGTCACATTGCCGCCGTTGATGGTGATGCTGCCGCCCCGGCCGCTACTGATCGCGCTGCTGGATGCCTCGGCGATGATCGTGCCGCCGTTGATGGTGACGCTGCCGCCATTACCGTAGCATGTGCCGATTCCAAAGCTGTCTGCAGTGTGAGCGCCGCCGCTCGTCCTGAGCTTGGTACAGACGATGCCGCCGTTGATGGTGATGCTGCCGCCTTGCCTGAGATTGCCGGGCGTATCTCCGTCGGAGGAAACGTTGCGATCTTGATACGATCCGCCGATGGCGGAGGAGCCCTGCTGTCCTCTGGCGTGGATATTGCCGCCGTTGATGATGATCGTACCCTCGTTTTCATAGTAGTTGTCGTTGGCAGCCCACACGCGCACACCGGCGCCGATGCCGGACAGTCCAGCCACAGGCCACACACTCTTTTCATGATCAGACAGCTCCGGGAGGCACGCCGTCAGCTTGCCCATGGATGCCTCAGCGGTGCTCTGGGCGTATATGGTGAAGGTGTCGCCCTCCTTCACGTTGATGCCCCACGGTACCGTGAGGTGGCAGTCGTCCGTTAGAATCAGATTGACCGCGCCGTGGGTGTCCAAACGGGGCGTGATGGTCACGTCGCCCTTCACCACATACCAGCCGGCGGGCAGATCATACCATTTGTTGTCGCTATCGAAAAAATCCTCGATAATAACGCTTTCCAGCACCGTGTATTCGGTGCAGAAGCGCTCCTTGCCGTCCGCGTCCAGATAGCGCACGGGGGTTTGCTCGACAGCGTTGTTCACGGTAATGCTCAGCGCCCTTGTGTCGCTGCCCTCGCTGTTTTCTGCCTTGACGGTGAAGGTGGCGGTTCCCGCCGCAGTGGGTATGCCGCTGATTTCTCCGGTTTTTTCGTTCAGGTTCAAGCCGGCAGGCAGCACGCCTTCATCAATGCTCCATGTGATGGGCGCTGTGCTGATGGCGGTCAGGGTATGGCTGTAAGCCTTGCCTGTCTTGCCGTCCGGCAGGGTATCCGTGGTCACGATGACGGTGTAGGTGTCTGGCACAAACCGCGCCGTGAGCGTGGTTACATCCGCCGGAACGCTATCACCGGGCACGTAGAGCTTGTCGTCGCTGCCAAGCCACTTAAAGTAATTGCCTGTAGCTCCCTCCGGGCGGGTCAGACCGTCGGACGCAGGCGCGGTAAATTCGCTGCCGTTTTTCACGATGATCCGAATGCTGCTTTTATCGCCCAGCTTGCCGCCGCCAAGGTCAAGGGTAACGTCCTTCAGTCCGTCAGGACCTATCGTGCCATGGTTCAAAACCTCAAGGACGGGGCGGAAACCGACCTGCGGGTTTTGGCCCGCAGCGTCGCGGTGGCCACAGAAGCGGCTCGAATAGTGCCCGCGAACCGTACGGCGCCACGACAATCTGATCACAGAATCTTGTCCACACGAAAAAATCCCGTTCCAGTTTTTGATATATCCGTCGTCCTTGTCCAGCAGCCTGTCCCATTCGTTGCTTTGGGGCGTGCCGCGTTCTGAATCACCTGAGCCTGTATAATCACTTCCCTCGGACGGCGCGCGCAGCGTATAATCCACGCCGCCGGCGGCGTAGTCTTTGCCAAAAATCATGTCTATGGCATTCAAATGATCCCAGCTTGCCGCGTACGTTACGGCATAGTCCGCCACGAACAGGCTGTGGGCATATTTGTACGTCTCTGCATACTCCTCAGTGGTTGCCATCTCCGACGTGAGCTTGTAGGCGTCCACTGTCCCGGCATAGGTAAAGGGCACATAGTGCAGCGTATTATCCGGCAGAGCGTCGTTCACCGTGTCGGGAATGCCCACGCCGGAGAGGTCAAAGTAATAGACTCCGCCGGGAGCAAGGTTGAACTGCTCTGGGGGAACAAACTGCGCCGTCAGCTTGGTTACGTCCGCCGGAACATTATCGTCCGGAGCGTAGAGCTCGCCATCGCTGCCAAGCCACTCGAAGTAGCTGCCGGTATTTCCGTCGGGGCGGGTCAGACCGTCGGACGCAGGCGCGGTAAAGCTCTCGCCGGTTTTCACAATGATCTGGATAGTATCCGAGCTTCCTCCAAATTTTCCGCCGCCAAGGTCAAGGGTAACGGCCTTCAGTCCGTCAGAACCCAGTGTGTCAGAGTTCAGGACTTCAAGGACGGGGCGGAAACCGAGGAACGGGAAGGAGAGCGTAGTATTGGCGCCGGCATATTTGCGGGGCAAATCGTACCGGCCGCGAATCACACGGTTCGATAGCGTATTGGGTAAAGTATCTTGTCCCCAGGAACCTATATCTCTCCAGTTTTTGATATATCCGTCGTCCTTGTCCAGTATCCTGTCCCATTCGTTGCTTTGGGGCGTGCCGCGTTCTAAAGCACCCGAGCCTGTACCACCACTTCCCCCGGACGGCGCACGCAGCGTATAGTCCACGCTGCCGGTGGCGTAGCCTTTGCCAAAAATCAGCCCTGTGGCGTTCAGGTCATCCCAGCTTACCGCATGCGTTACGGCATAGTCCGCCACGAACAGGCTATGGGCATATTCGTTCTGCTGTGCATACTCCTCGGTGGTGGCCATCTCTGATGTGAGCTTGTAGGCGTCCACTGTCCCGGCATAGGTAAAGGGGACATAATGCATTGTTTTGTCCGGCAGAGAGCCGTTTGCCGTGCCGGGAATGCTCACGCCGGAGAGGTCAAAGTAATAGACGCCGCCGGGAGTGAGGGTAAACTGCTCTTGATACCCAACGGTGAGATCGATGTCTACAAAATCGCTTGCATAGTCGGTCTTTTTATCGTCGTTGCACTGCTCGCTGAAGACCTTTAAGGTATAGCTGCCCGGTGCAAGGCCGGACGGGATTTTGATCTCAACCGTTCCGTTTTCGGCAGTAGGCTGCGCTACTCTGCCATAATACTGTGCGCCGCTGTTATCCGCAAGGATGACAGAGATATATTCATTTATCCCTGCGGTCGCCCCGGTGTAATGCAGCGTAACGGTATCGCCGGGGTCGCCGCTGACGGTTGTTTCCGTTACGGCAAAATTGCGGTTGCTGTCCTTCAACGTCAGCTTCCATTCGTTTCCAGTGTATTTGGAAATCGGGGTCAAGCCTCCGTCAGGCTTTCCTCCCACAGCGGCGGATGTAAAGAGTACGGAGCTTGAATTTAAGTTAAAAGCGGGACGAACACACCACCAACTGCTGATAGCGTTCCCAGAGTAGACGACAGAACCATCACCATTCACGGTGGCGGCATCGTGATCAGAGTAACCAGGGGAGCGCAGCCACCAATAGCTTGACGCCCAACTCGGATGTTCGGGATCCACAATTCGCAGATCCTGATTTACCGCAAACGCTTCCGCTGTGGAAAGTGGCCAGAATACAGCGTTATCCACCTGCTCTCCTGCTACACAGTCGGTATTTTCTCCGTTGTAGCTTCCGCTTGTAAGCGTCCGTTTCTTTACGGCAGTATTTTCTTCTGTCGTCAGCTTTTCTGCAAGCGCGTCTATTGCGGTTTTCAAATAACTCGATGCATATCTGTTGTTTGTTCCGAAATCGGCAAATTGCAACACTGAGCTCATATTGCCCGCCGCAAGCAGGGTCATATCCCCCTGTGCGCTTGCAACGCCGTTTCCGTTATAGCCGATCACACGCCATGCAGCAGGATTATTTTCATGGTCTTGCCCGAAATACACGGTCGGTGCGCTCGCTGTGTTTACATTTTTACTTAGTGCGTCTGTGCCAAGCTGGATCGCCTTTCCTGTATCTGCCGCAAAGGCCGCTGTCGGCAGCAGCGTCAGCAACATGCAGCACAGTAGCAGGATACTGAGTATTCGTTTTTTCATTGGCTTTTCTCCTCCTGTTCGTGTCGGGCGTGCTTGTTCGCCCCGTCTTTTCTCCGGTTTTCTCTGTTTCTGAGCCGGAAGCACAGCGCGGTGATCGTCGCCGCCGCGGCAAAGGAGACGACGGCCACCAGCACATAGCCGCCCGCGTCCTCCCGCAGCAGCATTGCGCCGAAGCTGCCCCATGCGGCGGTCTGCCCCGGAGCGATAAGTGCGTCTGCCGCCTGCATCAGCACCGCGAACAGCAGCATACACGCTGCGGAGAGGCTTATTGCCTCGTGCCGCTGCCTTCGGCGGGTGTTTTCCCGCACACGCTGCTTGACGAGTGCGACCCGTCTTTCGGTATCGTACATATCGTTTGAACCTCCTTTCTGGATTCTTTGAAATGCGGCTTAAAAACCCCTTCACTTATATAGGTACAAAAAATCGAAAAAACTCTCACCCAAAACGCAAAATTTTTCAAAAAAATTTGAGAGCCGCCAAAAAGCAGCTCTCAAGGAGTGAATATTCGGTTATTTCCTCCGCGATAAGCGGAAAACGGACAATCTTCCCGCCGCCACCAGCAGCACCGGCAGGGCGTAGGCGATGTACTGTGCCGCACCGCCGTAGGCGATCAGCAGATTATAGATGGCGTGGAGGGTGATGGCCGCACCTAGCAGTCCGCAGGTGCCCGCGACCTTCAGCCACGTCCGCCGCCACGCATAGGCAAGCCCGCCGCCCACGATCAGGCCGCAGAGGACGTGCATGGCTCCCGTGCCGAAGCCCCGGAAGAAGATGAAGGAGAAGCGGTCAGCACCGTTCTGGATGAGATAGCACACATTTTCAAAGGTGGCGAAGGCGAGGGCAACCGTGATGGCGGCAGCCTTGATTTTATCCCCCTCCGGCTCAAACACCAGCAGATAGAACACCAGCGGCAGCAGCTTCATCATTTCCTCCACCACCGGTGCGATCTCCGCCGTGGCAGCAAGGGCATCCGCCTGACACACCGCCGCGAGGAAGGTGTTAATATAGGCCGAAAGCAGACACACCCCCATCCCGGCAATGCAGAACAGGAAGAAGCGGAGCTGCCGTCTGCCCATGCACAGGGCGGCCACCAGCAGGGGAGATACCATGCAGAGGAAGATGTTTTCAATATAGGTCATGCTTCCACCGCCCTTCTCGTGGCGGGCAACAGCCCCAGAATCGCAAACGTCAGCAGCAGATCGCACCAGAAGGTTGGGCTGGCCGGTGAGGTATCCGGCCAAAAGCAGCCCGCCGTCCACAGCAGGTATTCTGCGTACACAAAACACAGCATGCCGATGTGAAACCACCGCATATTCCGCATCGCACCCGTCTGGGTGTCTGCATAAGAAAGCCCCCGTATGGCACAGTAGGATAGCTCAATCATCATGCCGCACCAGATCAGGTTGGAGAGAATGTCCCCGTAGGTACAGTAGAACGCCAGCAGCGGCACGCCGAACGCAGGTGCAAGCCACGCCCTGCGGCAACGGAGGGTGCGTTCCTCCGGAGTGGAGAGCGTGGCCTGCAAAATGTGCAGGAAAATTACGCTGGCCACCCAGCCGAACTCCGACACATAAAAGACCCGCGGCGTGGTATCGAACAGCAGCAGGTACAGTGTCCAGTAGAGCACACCGAGGGCAAAGCAGCCATAGAAGCACAGCAGCAGAAAATACGCCTGCCTGCGGCTTTTCCGGTAGGAGATACCCGAAAGCAGCACGCCCACGAACGTGACCAGCAGTTGTAGCAGGTTCTCAATCAGCTCCATGTGCATCCTCGCTTTCCTTGTCCTGCCCGTCCTCACGGCTCATCTGCCGCAGCCGGAAGCACAGAACGGTCACGCACACGCCAAGAAGAAAGGCCAGCAGCCCGATAACAATGTATCCCAAAGCCGCACCGCCGCCGTACATACTGGCCGCCGTTTCAAAGCCCGCATAGTTGCCTGCCTGGATGCTTGCGGCAATGCCGGGCATGGCGAAAGACGCACCAATGAGCAGCACAAGGCACGCAGCCACAGCGGAAGCCATGGTGACCATATTGTGCCGCAGCCGTTTCTCCTGTTCAATTTTAGCGATGCGCCGCTTGGTCTCCGTGACCCGTTCCTCATGACTCCGCATTTGTGATCCCCTCCCGTTCCAGCAGCCTTCGCAGGCTTTCCTTTCCGCGATACACCATGTTGGTGATCTGCTTCACCGTTTTTCCCGTGACTTCCGCCGCCTGCGCGTAGCTCATATCCTCGAAATACGTCAGATATAGAACCTCACGGTAGTCCGGGTTCATTTCGCCCATGCAGAAGTGCAGGACGCGGTTTCGTTCCTCAGTCTGTATAACCTCCTCTGCCAGCAGCCGTCCCTCCGGCTCGTCGGTCAGTGCATCGAGGCTGAACAGGGGCTTCCGCCTGCTCTTATGGCGCAGTGCCATGTGCCGTGCCGCCTTATACAGATACGCCTTGAGGCCGCCGTCCCGGATGCGGGGCTTTTTCGTGAACAGATAGGCGAAAACGTCCAGCATCAGCTCTTCGGACTCGTGAACGTCGTGCAGATAGCCGTCGATATACAGGGTCAGGGGGTCACCGTATTTTTTCATCAGGGCCTCCAGCCCCGCATCGTCGCCGCTCAGATATTGGCGGTATAGGGTTTCATCGCAGGCCATCGCACTCACTTCCTTTTTGCAGATGCTTCCAATTCCAATGCGGAGGAGATCCGTCAGGTGCTTGTCCTGCCGGGATCGCGGTGCTGTTCCTGAAAGCGCGGGTCGGACGGCTTTTCCGCATTTTCCGGGATCGCCCATGAACGCCCGAACCGGGACGCACCGGGGATCCGCCCCTCGGCGCAATACTGATTGACCCGCCGCTCCGATACGCCCCAACGGTAGGACGCCTCCCGAATGGAGATATAGCCTTTGATCCCGTTCATACCGCACCTCCGCATGGATAATACTCAATACAATACATTGTATACGAATATCCGAATAAAAGCAAGCCCACACGGCTGTTTTCGCGGCAGGAAGAAAAAGCAACGGTCGATTTGCTTTCAAGCCGCTTGGACGGTTCATTGCTTCGTCCCCGTTTCACAATTTCTCTTTTTGGCGAGGCAGATAGGAGCATTTCCGTTCCCCCTTCGCCTTTCGTATGACAAGGTTCCATGCGGCTTTTAGATAGATATGTAAAATCGCATCTTGATACAATGCCTGCCGCATGGGAGTGTAGAAAAGTGGCTAAAATAAAGGCTTTCAGTAGATTTTGATGTTCTGCCGAAAGCCTTCTTTTTTATTATAGGACATGGAAAATATTACAGGCAAATCCGGAAGTTTATGACGAGAATGAAAAATTTTTTGAAATAATAGAGTATCATAATTAATTATGATACCGTGGGATGATTTTAGGTGCTAGTAATAGCACCTAAAAAAACTCCTAAAAAAGAAGAAAAAATTGACTAAGATATATATCGTGGTATATACTGACATTAAGAAAAAGAAAGGGGTGACGTATCATGATGACAGCAAAAGTTTTTGAAAATGGAAGAAGTCAGGCAGTAAGGCTTCCAAAAGAATGCAGATTTGCCACTGATGAGGTAGTTGTAAATAGAATTGGTGACATTGTGTTACTTATGCCAAATACAAACCGTTGGAGTTCTTTTCTCCAAGCGGTAGATCTGTTCTCTGATGATTTTATGGAGACAGGAAGAAATCAGGGAATGGAACAGGAAAGGGAAGAACTATGAGATATATGTTGGATACGAATATCTGTATCTATGCGATTAAGAAAAAGCCGGAGGAAGTGTTCAGGCGATTACAACAACATGATCCATCAGAAGTATGTATTTCAGCAGTCACCTATGCAGAATTAATGCATGGCGTGGAAAAAAGTAAAGCGGTGGAAAAGAATCGCCTTGCCCTCACGTTATTACTGGCCAACATTGAGATTCTGGATTTTGACAGTTTGGCTGCGGAAAGTTATGGAAAGATCCGGGCTGATTTAGAAAAAGCAGGAACACCAATCGGTCCATTGGACATGATGATTGCCGGTCATGCACAGTCATTAGGATATACGGTTGTTACAAATAATACAAAAGAATTTGATCGGGTAAAATCATTGAAAGTTGAAAATTGGGCAAATTAGTTGGAAGGGATGATTCTTCGGAATCGTCCCTTTTTTCACATGGTATCAAAATTAATTTTGATACCATGTGAAAAGGAGATCAGAACAAAAATTTTCTTTCAAAGGGAAATCTTCCTTTTTCGTGTACCATTCCCACCCTTTTCCGATCCATTCCGAATCTCCTTTTCCCTGCCCGTCTCAGGGAGAAAAAAGAGGAAAGTCCGCAGGCTTTTCTGAATTAAAGAAACCGCTCTAACCCGCCTTAGCAAAGCGGAGATTTTTTCTTCAAAACAGTTCTTTTATACTACCGTTCCTGTTATGCAAATATAAACAGGACCGGCAGCGTGAATCACAAATTTCGCAGGCAGCTTAAAACCGGGAGTGATGACTGCATCTCCCGTTTTGATAGGTGATTTCTTGTCGCAAGCCTCTTGAAGTTCCTTTGCACCTGCGGCATTAAAGATTGCTCCGCAGACTCCGCCTCCCATCAATAGTTCTGTGTTTGCTGCATTAACGATTGCGTCAACTTTCATTTTTGTTATGTCCTGACGGACAATTGTAAATGGCATACGTTATGCCTCCTTCAAATCACCATTCTATCCATAAATATATCCTTCAGCAATAGCCTTCTTAACGGTATCATCATCTTTGCTGACAGCTTTGGTTACAAGATTCAGATAGCACAACAGCTTCTCCAAATCATCTCTATCGAATTCCATCAGAAGGCGATTGGATGATAAGCATCCCTCTCGATCCCAGAATGTGACGGAGAAATCCATATGCACATCAAGAATCTCGTGACCGGGTGCGACATAGGTGAACCTGGGATTGTTTCGAAGGTCTTCCTTGGGATATAGGTGAAATTCAAAATCAGGCTCAACGCATTCCTTGTGTTCGTAATTCTCCAATCCGTCCTTCAAGAGTGCATCTATCGAATCCCGTAGTTCCTCGACCTCAAGAGCAAGCAAAGTCTCGTCCGAGTTGATGTGGTAATCCAGCCATTTTCGTGATTGAAGAGTCAGGTCTACATCGCACCATTCGTCATCCCAGTTTTCCTGTGTTGATTTTTTATATTCTGATATACGGAAATGAAAATCTATGCCGCCAATATCAAGTTTTAACCACATAATTGCTACAGTCCTTTCTTGCTTTAATCCGTGTTTGGTAACGCTTATATCCTCCCGAGGCGTCACATTCTTTTCATATGTTGAGCCTTGGTTCATCCGCAGTCGTAAGTCATCCGTTCCTTCGGATTCCGGGTAGAGATAGTAACCTGCCTTTGCATCGAAGCGGAACATATACGCCAGCCGCTGCAATGCAAGGTATTCTCTGAAATAAGCATGACGGACAGCGTTCTTCTTATTCTGCTCAATGACCTTCTGACGGTCGTATGACTTTTCGAAGAATGTGGTAACGTCCTTTATCTTATCGAACTTCTGCCCAGACTCCAGCATCTTCCTGACCTCGTCGAGACTAAGGGTGAGCTTATTTACTGTAGCGTTTCCAGGGATGGAGATGTTGATATGCTTATCATCCACGCTGGTGACAGTGAACTCGTTGCCGTTGATTGTTTTGAATGTATCGACGCCCAGCTCGATGTTAGAGAAAAACTCCGTCATGCTTCGCATGTATCTCATGCAGATTTGGTTCAATCTGTCTGATGAAGGAATCGAGGATTCCATTTATGACAGTTATGCTATGCGTACTTTTATGCACATAGATTTTAATGAACAACAATAGTGGAACGATTGTGGATGCGAGCCTGATTGCTGCACCAAAGTCTACAAAGAGCAAAATTCTGAAACCTCAAAATTGATTCGTAAAGACGACCATGTTGTATATGGTGATTCCGGATATTTAGGTGCACCTGAGTGTCCCGAAATCATAAACGATGAAACTTTATCACAGGTTGAATTTCGGATCAACAAGCCGCACGAGAATATTCAAAGTACCTCGTTTTCATTTTTTATATGTAGATAAGTCGTTTAATGACTTAATAGGAACTAATTGCTCAAATCCATAAAAACCGGTTTTCGTTCCTCTTGCTCGTAAATTAGGGTCAAGAATCAAATCGTCATCTTGATAGTTGTTTAAGACATTACTTGTAGCCAAGCCACATACAAATATTAAATTGTTATATTTTGTGCTTTTAATACAAATTATTTGTGGATATGAATTGTCCTTAAAGATAATCGGAAACTTGTCTCGTTCGACTGTTTTTATTCCAACTCGATAGCCGGGAATATCTGGAATATGATAAAGACCAGAATAACCTATAGTCCAATTAATAATGGGTATTCCGAATAGTTTCTCAAGTGCAGCCTCTCCTAAAAAGCCAGTTGTAAATCTTTTGACTTCCTTGTTAGAGTCTATCTTGTGATGATCTTCCTTGGCCTTAGCCTCAACCAATTCAGTAACAAAGTTTTGGATTCGAGAAACGTATCCGGGGTCAAGCACAACTCTTACAAAAGAATCTGAATATTTAGTAACACATTCATCATAATTACGTTTCATTATTCACCTCCAGGAATCCAATAATGGATTGTCCAAGTAGTTTGAATACATTTACTGTCATTGCGTTTCCTGCCTGCATCAGAAGATGTCTATCAGAAACCTCGCCCTTAACTCTGTCGGCATATTCTTTAGGAAAGCCTTGAAGAAGTAAAGCTTCGTACCCAGTCAGCTGGTATATGGTGTGGTTTTTAACATACAATACACCGTCTCGTTGTGCTCTTAATGTAGGACAACGCCCTTCATAAATGCGAAGATCATTCATACGTGTGTCTATTATTTTTCCTTCCATATCTCTAATATCTTTCACGGAATACTTACCGTTATTTGTTGGATTCTTTAAGTAATGTGAAAGGATTTCTAGTCTTTCTAGAGTTGCTACATTATTATCGAATTAAAGGAACTGATAACCGAAGGGTCGGTAAACGGAATATAGGTTGTCCCGTAATCCTGGCAAGTTTTGAATTGCGTAGTGCATTTTCCAAAAGTTGTACCTTGTGCAGAATCAATGAAAATAATATTCCTCCGCAAAGATATGGCACCTTTGTTGGGGGCTTTTGACCCTGGCATCTTCAAAATATTATATCACAAAATATGAAGAAATCTACACTCTGCGATTTGAACTATGCGAATGCGAAGAAATACTCGTATAAGGCATACACCGGAACAGTTGCATACATTCCGTATTTGTATGATACGGAAGTGAACGAGGACGGCTCCGTACTATCAGGAAAGATTGGAATTGAATATGTGGATGCACCCAATATTTTCCCAGTGAGCTGGAAGAACGGAGAAGTTTCAGAGTGTGTTTTTGCTTTTGGTCGAGCAGGCCCGTCAGAATCTTCCCGAGCAAAATCAGGTGATGGAGTGATATGAGAAATGAATATAAGGAAAAGATCGCCAGCAAAATTGTGGCAAGATACGCAGATCTTGAAGTCAGGATTATCCAGGATATTGTGCGGAGAATCAAAAAGACGGGCTGTCATGACCGGACTGACGTGGCTTTCTGGGAAGATTGCGGAATATAATGCTGAAAAGCTCGGTACGGAATATTTTGAAGTGGAATGGCACGCAGGGGCGAGACCAACGCATACGATATGGCAGGGCAGAGTGTGGAGTCAGCAGCAATTGTATGATGTCTGTGGACTCGGTACAGTAACCGGACTATGTGGAGCAAACTGCTACCATACTTATTTCCCTTTTGTTCCCGGTGTATCGGTACGAACTTATACGGATGACTGGCTAGACGAACAGAATCGGAAAGAAAGCGAGCCGACTGAGTTCCGTGGTAAAGAATACACTCTTTACGAAGCCAAACAGCGACAGAGACAGATGGAGACGGCGATGAGGGCACAACGTGAAAAGGTGCAGCTATTGCAAAAAGGCGGTGCTGATCCACAGGAAGTAATGCTCCAAAAAGCAAAGTATCAGGGACAGCTTAATGAATATGCGGTATTCTCTCGGAAGATGGGACTCAAGGAAGAACGGGAGAGGATCTATATTGATGGACGGGGAAGAATCTCAAATGCAAAATATAAAAGAGTTGGAGAATATATTGAAAAACCGTTTAGCTCTGATATAATAGAATTGAAGAGGAAAGCTTCTGATCCTCGAAAAGGATTGAAATTCATTAGCGATGATGTCTTTAATAATTTGACTATAGCCGTTAAAAAGAAGGGGGCAATTATTATTCGTGGAACAAAAGAAGCAGAGGAACATTTGGAAAAACAGGGGGCAGCAGCTTCAATTGTGGGGGATGCTCTAATCTTTCGTAAGGATGTATGCATTAGCGAAGTGTTGGAAGAAACATATCATTTTGAACAAAACATAGCTAAAATGAATGATGATAAAGGGGAACCCCTTCGCAGTATATTAAACGAAATAGATGCGAAACAATATTTATTGGATAATGCTAATAAATATAAAATTCCTAGAAATGAGATAGAAGTGACACAGAAACAGCTTGTAGAATATCAGAAACAACTGGAAAAATTTAGGAAAGGAGAGCTGTGATGATGAGAACGGTTTTAAGTCAATGGCAAATAGGAAAATATACTGCACTTGAGTTAAATGAGGATATTCCGTTGAAAAAATATAGTAAATACAGAATTGAAGGTAAGGAATATGAGCCCGTCCCTGTTTATGATCTTCCAAAGCATATTGCAATTGAAGGAAAAGGGGAATTTGTTGGAAATACAGTAGAATTTGTATAGTCACCACCAGTCGTAATGACCGGTGGTATTTTTGTACTCATTTTCAGGAGGTGATCCAGTGATCCAAATAACCATAACACCGAACAACATTCACATGACCGGTCATGCCTGCCGAAAAGGTTCAGACGGTATCGACCGGGCGTGTGCTGCGGTATCAGCATTGACCTGTAATCTGATCAATTCGCTCAGAGACCTCGCCAGTGACAGAATCTGTGCAGAAACAGTCAGTGGAATGGAGGTAATCGAATGGAGTGATCTATCAGATGCCGGAAAGCTGCTGGTAGATTCTTGGTTTTTAGGCATGGCCGATATTGCCGATGAATATAATTGCATAACATTTACGTAATGAACATCCTTCGGGGTGTTTTTCTTTTGCCCAAAACGTGAAGGCGTTAAAAGCTCGGGAGCTCAACGAAGCATAAACGGAGGCAGACATTGTCGAAATATGAGACAGGAGTTTCCCATAGTTAAAGATACCACACCAGATATAACGAACTTTATATGATTCTCCCCAATTCCACATAAAAGCAAGAACCAGTATTAGATTTTCACATAGTTCTGACAATCTGTATTCTGCTCTCTGCGATACACAAGAGCATACCCGACGATAATTTTGACATGGGTTGCCAACTCCTTTTTAATGTTTATTGATCATCAATCAACTCTCTTATCTGTTCAATAAATTTCTCTGCCGCCTTAGAGAATATTGGATACCGTTTCCATGCAAGACCATATTGAATTTTGATTGCCGGTTCCAATGGGCGGAAACAAAGTGTGGGGCTTTCGCTGGTGTCTACCAGTGTCCGCAGTGCAAATGCATATCCAAGTCCATTTTTAATTAAAAGAGAAGGGTTGTTAAATAAAATGTCGAAGGTGGCAATGGTATTCAGCTGCTCCATTGGAATCCCTGCCCAAGCGGAAAGCTCCCTCTGCAAGCCAATACGCTGAGGCAGAATGAGCGGAACACCTTGAATGTCCTCTGGACGAATGATTTCTTTGGATGCAAGAGAGCAATCTTTTTGCATGAGCAGTCCCCATTCGTCAGTTTCGTTTAGGGGAAGATGTTCATATTTCACAAGGTCAACAGGTTCGATCAGAATACTAAAATCCAAGGTGCCGTGGTCGAGCCGCTCCATCAGAGTTTCAGCGTCACCATTGAAAAACTGAAACTTCACTCCCGGATACCTGTCCGCTATCAGAGAGGTTGCCTGTGCCACGACAGTTGACTGGGCACCGCCGATAGAAATAACACCGCCGATCAAGTCAGAATCCTGGGCAATTTCACGCCTGGTTTTTTCACACAGCATCAGAATTTCGTCTGCACGCTTACGGAGAAGGACACCTTCTTCGGTCAGCGTGATTTTTCTTTTTCCCCGGATGAAAAGCTGCTTTCCTAATTCCTGTTCTAATTCCATCAGCTGTTTCGATAGAGAAGGCTGCGTAATATGCAGAGATTCCGCAGCACGAGTAATGTTTTCTTCTCGTGCAACTGCTAAAAAATAGCGAAGCAATCGTAATTCCATCAGTATTTCTCCTTGTCGCTTTTGGCATCATTATATAGGATTTAATCATTCCTGTAAACTATGACTTTTCATTGTTTATAAGTATTTGATATGAAAGAAAAATCGTTATATACTTTGAATCGCAAAGGAGGGACGCAAATGAACCATCAAATAGCATCAGATGCTGTCATACAAAATTTGAAGGATGCCGGATGTGAAGACACCTTTATTGAGAGATTTATTTTGGCATTAGAAAATAACCAAAACAAAGAAGTATTTCTATTGCTTCGTGGATGGCGGAACAGCCTGCTTGATGAAATACACAACAATCAGCACAAGCTGGATTGTCTCGACTATTTAATACGAAAGTTAGGAGGTTAAAGAATATAACATGAACACATTAGCTTTGAAAAGAAAAGCTTGCAAAAACGAGAATCAACCGATAGCCCTGATGACGGAAGGCAGTATCTTCAAAAGCATTTTGTTTTTTTCCGTTCCATTGATTTTAGGAAATCTCCTGCAGCAAATGTACAATGCTGTTGACTCCATCATTGTCGGCAACGATGTGGGGCGGGACGCCCTTGCGGCGGTCGGTTCCAGCACGTCCTTGATTTATTTGCTGATCGCATTCAGTCAGGGAGCGGCGGTCGGTGCCGGAGTGGTGGTTTCTCAGCATTTGGGAGCCAAGGACAAAAAGGGGGTTCATGCCGCTGTCCATACAGCATTGGCGATCGCAGTAATACTTGGGCTGCTGCTGACCGTGGGCGGTATTCTGTTCAGCCGCCCGCTGCTGGTCTGGATGAATACACCTACAGAGATTTTACAGGAATCTGTGACTTATCTGCAAATTTACTCCGGTGGAATGGTATTCAATGTGGTTTACAATATGGCTGCCGGCATTATGAACGCTGCCGGAAATTCCAAGCGTTCGCTGCGCTATCTGGCGGTGGCCTCGATTGTCAATGTGGTTTTGGATTTGCTTCTGATCGCAGGATTCAAAATGGGGGTTACGGGAGCTGCCATTGCAACAAATATCAGTCAGGTCGTTTCCTGCGTATTGGCAATGCTGTTTCTAATGGGCGTTCCCGAACAGTATCGGGTGAATTGGAAAGAAATCAAAATTCAGAAGCGGGTTGCCCTCCGGATTATTCAAATTGGTCTGCCCACCGGATTTCAAAACATGGTCATCTCCCTTTCCAATATGCTGGTTCAGTCCAGCGTGAATGCATTCGGTGCGGCGGCTATGGCGGGGTTTGGTGCTTACATGAAAATCGACGGCTTCAATATCCTGCCCATTACCAGCTTCAGCATGGCAGTCACTACCTTTACGGGACAGAACTATGGTGCCGGGAAATTTGACCGGGTAAAAAAGGGCATGGTTGTGACCATGATGATGGGAGTCATTTATACACTGGTGCTGGGAGCCTTGCTGCTTACCTTTTCGGAGCCAGCTATCCGGCTGTTTAACCAGGATGCTGATGTAATCGCAATCGGCATGACTGCCATGCGATACTTTTGCCCGTTCTACTGGACACTTAGTATCCTGCACGCACTGGCAGGTACGGTTCGTGGTACTGGAAAGAGCGTCCCCCCGATGGTAATTTTGATTCTATCCCTGTGCGTGTTCCGCATCTGGTGGATTGCATTTGTGATGCCGCATTTCAGTACCATCGACGGCGTGTTTGTACTGTACCCGGTGTCATGGATTTTCGGAATGGTTTTAATGGCTTTGTATACATGGAAGGGAAACTGGTTTTCTGTTCCGGAGAAAATGGAGGAATTTGATTATGAAAAATACAGTGATGCTCAATAACGGCGTTCAGATGCCGAAAATCGGATTCGGTGTGTTCCGGATCAACGACATGGAGGAATGTGAGGAAGCTGTTTTGCAGGCAATTCAGAGCGGCTATCGCCTGATCGACACGGCCAGTGCCTACGAAAATGAAGAAGCTGTTGGACGTGCCATCCGGTGCAGCGGCGTTCCCCGTGAGGAGCTGTTCGTGACCACCAAGCTGTGGATCACGGATACCAGTTATGAAGGAGCGAAGCGGGGGTTCCAGCACTCTATGGAGCGGTTGGGGCTGGATTATATCGACCTCTATCTGATCCATCAGCCCTTCCATGATTACTACGGTGCATGGAGAGCCATGGAAGAACTGTACGCAGAGGGAAAAGTCCGAGCCATCGGTGTGGACAATTTTACGCAGGGCAGACTGGCTGATTTTATCTTCTTCAACAAGGTAAAACCTGCGGTCAATTTGGTGGAATGTAATGCCTTTTTCCAGCGTGAAGATGACCTTGCCTATCTAAACAGTCAAGGAATCCAGATGCAGGCATGGTCGCCGCTGGCTGCCGGCAGCGAGGGACTGCTTGAAAATCCGCTGCTGCTTTCACTCAGTCAGAAATACCAGAAGTCTGTGCCGCAGATCGTTCTGCGGTGGCTCATCCAGCGTGGCATCATTCCGTTGGTGAAAAGTGTAAAGCCTGAACGAATGAAGGAAAACCTTGACGTTTTCGACTTTGTGCTTTCAGCAGAAGACATGGAGAAGATCACCGCCCTTGATACAGGGCATAGCTGCTTCCCGCCCCGCACCACCGGTCAGGACGTTCATGCCTTTTTGAAAGCTGCACAGGGGTTTCAGGTCTGAAAGGAAGGTGATCATGATGAAGTCATACGAAAAAGGAAAGCTCCCGCAAATTATCTGGGGGAGCAAAAGTGCCGACCGTGTGGGAACTGAACTGAAAAGTGCTGATGTGCAGAAATGTCTGATCGTATCGGGAAGTCATGTCATCAAACATCCCATCACCCAGAAAATCATTCATTCCTTGGAAAGCATTGGCATTCCCTGTGATGTTTTTGACCGGGTATTGCCGGAACCTACCGATTCTCTGTGTATCGAAATTGCACAGGAAATCAAGTGCAATCACTACGACTGTATTCTGGGCATTGGCGGCGGCAGTCCTATGGATGCGGCAAAAGCAGCTTCTTTGATTGCCGGAATCCCGGAAGATATTGAAGATCTGCATGAATACGGTAAGACCGGCACTCGCATGCGGGAGCAGTGGAACCGTCCCTGTATGCTGGTTTTGATGCCGACTACATCAGGCACAGGAGCCGAGACAACGGTCAGTGCCGTTATTTCCAGCGAAAAGCATGGAATGAAATTCAGCTTTGGCAATCGGAATATGGCTCCTGATTTGTGTATCATCGACCCGGAATTTACGCTGGGAATGCCTGCAATGCCAACAGCCTATGGCGGCGTGGATGCACTGGCACATACAGTTGAAATTCTGGTCGGTACGGGAGCCAATGCGTATACCAATACGATCCTGTTGTCCTGCTTGGAGAAAATCTGGACATGGCTGCCGATTGCGGTACAGGAGCCGGAGAATCTGGAAGCCCGTGAACAGCTCTCCTGGGCAGCTCATAATGCACTGGCAAATGGCGGGATTCCCAACGGCCACGCAGTTGCTCACGCCATCGGCTCGCTGTATCATGTGGTTCACGGCCACGCCTGTATGATGGTTTTGCCTGCAGTTATTCGACATTTTGCAGAAACCGCACAGGAAGCAATCGGACAAATTGCCGTTCGGGTCGGCGTGCCGATAACCGGCGATGCCCAAACGGATGCCGAACATGTGGCAAATGCAATTTTATCGTTTTACAAAAGCCTTGGTATGAAGCCTCTGAGGGAGACTTTACAGGAAAAAGGATGCCTTGACGATGAGCAAACCTTTATTGAAAAAATGATTCCGGTGGTTATGGATGATTTCAAATCTCACCAATGGCTCCCGCCCATTCATACAGGAGACTATCGAGAGAAAGTTGGCAGAGTGTGTTCTGCAATTTACGAAGAAAAGTGAGGATATAAATGAGAAGAAATAAGAATGATGTCGGGGTCAAAAGGTCTTTCACCCACCTATGAGCAAGCTCATGTGGGCTTAGACCTTTTGACCCTGGCATCATAAGAATAAACGGAACCGGAAACTTTTGGAATATTGAAAGTTATAGTGCTGTGCGTTATAATCGAGAGAAAGTAGATGGGGAGTTATTTAAATGATCACGATAGAAAAAAAGTCATTGGCAGGGTATTCGTTCATTGATTTATTTGCAGGACTGGGCGGATTCAGAATTGCACTGGAGTCGCTGGGGGCGAAGTGTGTGTATTCAAATGAATGGAATGTTCCGGTGCAAAAAGTTTATGCAGATAATTTTGGCGATATTCCGGAAGGCGATATTACGCAGGTAGATGAGAATACAATACCGGATCATGATATCCTCTGTGCCGGATTCCCATGCCAGGCGTTTTCGATCAGCGGGAAGCAGCGGGGGTTTGAGGACAGCAGGGGTACGTTATTTTTTGATGTTGCGAGAATTGTAAAAGCAAAGAAACCGAAAGTCGTCTTTATGGAGAATGTAAAAAATTTTGCTACTCATGATCATGGAAAGACCTTAGAGGTTGTCAAAAGAACGATGGAAACGCTCGGATATACATTTTATCAGAAAGTGCTGAATGCTGTTGACTATGGCATACCTCAAAAGAGAGAAAGAATTTATATGGTTTGTTTCAGGAATGATCTGGGGATTACGGGATTCAGCTATCCAAAACCGTTTAAACTGACCCGGCATGTGGAAAATTTTCTTCTTGATGATGAAGAAATGGTCAAAGATCTGTATGTGGAAAGACCTGATACTTATTTCAATGGGATTGAGGACGATCAATACAGTAATAAGTCGATCCGACTGGGCATTGTTAATAAAGGTGGACAGGGAGAAAGAATTTACAGCACAAAGGGAATCGCGATCACGCTCTCTGCATCCGGTGGCGGTGTTTTTGCCAAGACGGGCGGATATTTGATCAATGGAAAGACGAGAAAACTTCATCCCCGTGAATGTGCCAGAATTATGGGATATCCCGACACGTATAAGATTTCTGACAGTAAAAGTCAAGCATATAAGCAGTTTGGCAATTCAGTAGTTATTGATGTTTTGCAGCTTATTGGTGAGGAAATAGGGGCAGTGTTAGAAAGATCAGTATTAGAGAGGTCAGGATTATAGAACTGGTCATAAAATAGCAGTCACCGGAGACGGGGCTGCTATTTTGCTATATATAAATTGTCTCTATTGCAACAGTTATAATAAATCGGATTCAAATTCCTGCAGGTCACCCATATCCTGATAGTGTCCTATGATCCAGTCGGAAAATATCGGTGATTCAATGTCAAGTGCTTCTCCTGGTTTCATTTCATCTTTCCTTTCTGGGTGATGTTTCTTATGTGACACTTCCTATGTGACACTTCCTATGTGGCGTTTCTATGTGACGAGGGGAACTTCCCCTTTTAACATGTTCAGATCTCTGTTATTATTATGATGTTGGGGGAAGGTCTTTCACTCACTTATGAGCAAACCCACGTGGTTTCAGACCTTTTGACCCTGGCACCATTATACTAATGAGCGGAGAGATAGAGGAGAAAATTTATGAAAAAGCAAAGAGAGTCGTTCAAGAGCCAGTGGGGCTTTATTTTAGCGTGCATTGGTTCATCTGTCGGTATGGGGAATATCTGGATGTTCTCGACAAGAGTTTCATCCTATGGAGGAGGATCATTTTTGATCCCTTATTTTATCTTTGTGGCACTGGTCGGATTTACCGGGGTGATCGGAGAGATGAGTTTCGGGCGTGCAACAAGATCCGGCCCGGTAGATGCGTTTGGAATCGCATGTGAGCGGAAAGGAAAAAGAAAGTACGGGGAAGCGTTGGGGATGATCCCGGTACTTGGGGCAATGGCGATGGCAATCGGTTATACGGTTGTGATGGGATGGATCCTGAAGTATGCAGTGGGAACGTTTACAGGAAAGACACTTGCACCGAAGGGTGTGGAGGAATTTAGCGGAGCATTTGGAAGTATGGCATCCGCATTTGGAAATAATGGCTGGCAGATTGCCGCACTGATCTTATGTATGGGGATTCTGATGCTGGGAGTTGTCAGTGGAATCGAGAAAGCAAATAAGTTTATGATGCCGTTATTTTTCGGGCTGTTCGTGATCCTTGCAGTTTATGTAGCATTCCAGCCGGGGGCAGCAGAAGGATATAAATATATTTTCAGAATCGATCCAAAGGCGCTGGCAGATCCGGTAACATGGATCTTTGCGTTAGGACAGGCCTTCTTTTCACTGTCCGTTGCGGGAAATGGAACACTGATTTATGGATCTTATTTGTCGGATGAGGAAAATATTCCTGCGGCAGCAGCAAGAGTCGCTTTCTTCGATACACTTGCTGCTATACTTGCAGCACTGGTTATCATTCCGGCAATGGCAACCACAGGGGCAAAGTTAGATCAGGGAGGACCGGGACTTTTATTTATTTTCCTTCCGCATCTGATTCAGTCGATGCCGGGAGGGCCGGTGATCGCAATGATCTTTTTCGTGGCAGTCCTGCTGGCGGGTCTGACTTCGCTGATCAATTTATATGAAGCACCGATTGCAACTGTACAGGAGAAGCTGCATCTTGGAAGAGTCCAGGCGTGTGCAGTGATCGCGGTCATCGGAGCGGTGATTTCGGTTGTGATCCAGGGAATTGTATCCGACTGGATGGATGTGCTGTCGATTTATATTTGTCCGCTTGGAGCAGGGCTTGCCGGGATTATGTTCTTTTGGTTATGCGGAAAAGATTATGTGGAAGAGCAGATCAATAAAGGAAGGGAAAAGCCATTTACGAAATGGTTTGTACCGGTTTGCAAATACCTGTATATTCCAGTCTGCTTTTTAGTGCTGATTCTGGGAATCGCACTGGGCGGAATCGGGTGATGCAGTTTACATTTATTAAAAGTATAAAAATAGATACATGTGTAAAAGCGAGATTCAGAAGGTAGACACAAAGAGAAAATTTGTATATAATAAATCAGTTAATAGGTATAAAAGAACATACGTGATTTTTCTTGATTTGGCTTCCAACTTCATATAGAACTTGGGAGCTTTTATACTGTAAAGAGAATCCGTTGGCATCATTGTCGGGGACTTTTGACCCCAACATCAGAATATATTCAGAATGAGTGCGGAAGGAAATGAGCAGATGATTACGGCACTATAAAGCAGGAAAGACTGCAGGATGGAAGGCAAGAATGAGAGCCCGTTATATGAATGACAGGATAAGAACTCCATTAAAAAAGAAGAGAAAAAGGGAGAAGAACAATGGAATTATGGGACATTTATGATGCAAAGAAGAAACCGACCGGACGGACAATGAAGAGAAATGACTGGTGTCTGAAAGATGGAGAATATCATTTGACGGTACTGGGAGTCATTACAAGACCGGATGGAAAATATCTCATCACAAAGAGAGTTATGACAAAGGCATGGGCAGCAGGCTGGTGGGAAGTATCCGGTGGTGCGGCACAGGCAGGAGAGTCTTCTTATGAGGCAGTTTTAAGAGAGGTCAGGGAAGAGACAGGACTGGATGTGAGTGGAGCAGAAGGGGGTTATGTCTTTACCTATAAGCGGGAAAATCCGGGAGAGGGCGATAACTATTTTGTGGATGTTTACCGGTTTACCATGAATATAAAGGAAGAGGATCTGCATTTGCAGACAGAAGAAACGGACGGATATATGTTCGCTTCAAAAGAACAGATTGAAGCTTTTGCGAAAGAGGGAATATTCCTTCATTATGACAGCATAAAGCAGGTGTTTAAATGATGCCAGGGTCAAAAGGTCTAAGCCCACATGAGCTTGCTCATAGGTGGGTGAAAGACCTTAGAACCCTGGCATCTTTAAGTTAAGTATACCATATCTGTTCCGGCTCTTTCTGCACAATTTTAAGAAAAAGAGAAGGAATTTGTGGATAACTTCCTCAAATTCCTTCTCTGATGTTGAAAAGTTTTTAAAAGACAGAAATTATTTGTCTAATGGCTTGCCTGTCAGCATCTCATAAGCCTGAAGATACTTGTCGATCGTCTTGTCAACAATCTCCTGAGGCAGTGTCCAGTCATTGCCCGGATTTGCCTTGAGCCAGTCGCGGGCAAACTGCTTGTCAAAGGATGGCTGACCATGTCCCGGTTCATATCCTTCTGCAGGCCAGAAACGGGAGCTGTCAGGAGTGAGCATTTCGTCACCGATCACCAGATCACCATTTTCATCCAGGCCGAACTCAAATTTAGTATCGGCAATGATGATTCCTTTGCTCAGTGCGTATTCAGCACATTTTTTATAAAGGGCAATCGTATTGTCACGAAGCTTTTCAGCGTATTCGCGTCCCTTGCCCGGAAAATATTTCTCAAGGTGATCTACGCTCTGCTCAAAGGAAATATTCTCATCATGGTCACCAATCTCTGCTTTTGTGGATGGTGTGTAGATTGGTTCAGGGAGTTTATCAGATTCTCTGAGTCCCTCCGGCAGTGTGATGCCGCATACGGTACCATTCTCCTGATAACTTGCCCAGCCGCTTCCGGTGATATAACCACGTACGATACACTCGATCGGGAGCATATTGAGCTTGCGGCACATCATGGACTTGCCTTCATATTTCTCCTGCTGGAAAAACTCCGGCATATCCTTTGTATCAACAGAGATCATGTGGTTTGGAAGGATATCTTCTGTCAGATCGAACCAGAATTTGGACATCTGGGTCAGAACAGTTCCTTTCTTTGTAACTTCATTGTTCAGGATGACATCGAAGCAACTGATACGGTCAGTTGCAACCATGATCAGACTGTCCCCATTGTCATAGATCTCTCGTACTTTACCTTCTTTGATTGGTTTTAATTCCTGCATTTTCTCACCTCATCATACGTTTGTCATAAACTTCAAAGTAACCGTATCACCAGCCAATGCAGTCTGTCAAGATAGATTTGGGGATGCATATATAACGAAAATGAATAGGTGGTTATAAGTGCGGTTTTTCCTGTTAAAATTGGGCATAAATAGGGAGTGAGATGCTGCCGGTTCGGCAAATGTGGATAATGGATTTCAAAAAGAAGCTGTGCTATACTGAACAGTGGCTGAAAATCGGGGCGGGTCACAAGGTCATTCTACCACTAGTGTGCGAGCACACGTGGTGTCAGACCTTTTGACCCTGGTATCATATAAATAATGGAGCAGTGGAGAGTTGAACCTATGTTAGATTTTAGAAGAATAGAAATGTCAGATTTTCCTGCACTCAGGAAAATGTATGAAAAGTATGGAAACTGGTCATGTGACTGCACGATCTGCGGTACTTATATGTGGAGGGATTATCTGGATATCAGGATTTCTCTTGAGGAAGAGAAGCTGATCGTGTATCAGCAGTTAGACGGAAAGCATTTATTTTATATTCCGCTGATGGAAGACCGGATTGCAGGGATCAGAGAGATTGTTGCTTATATGAAAGAGCAGGGTGAGGAGTGCTACTTTTATCCGGTAGCGAACGAAGAGTTGTCTTTATTTGAGGAAGCCGGATACAGGATCGAGACAGAGCGGGATGAAGGCTGGAATGATTATGTCTATGATATTACAGCTCTGGCAAATATGAAGGGAAAAAAATATCATAACCACAAAAATCATATCAATAAGTTCAATGCATTGTATGAAAATGTAGAATTGCTGGATATCCGGGATGTAGAACCGGCAGAGTATCTACAATTTCTGGATGATTATGTAAAGAGTGAACATAAAAAAGCGACGATCGCAAAAGAAGAAAATGTAAAGGCAAAAGAAGTGCTTTCCGATCTGGAGGCTTATGGGGTAGTCGGATATGTTCTGAAAGTGGACGGAAAGATCGTAGGACTTGAAGTAGGAGAAATTCTGGGAGATTATTATTATTCTCATATTGAGAAAGCGGATAAGACCTACAATGGTGTGTACTCGAAGCTGGTTCAGCTCGTATCACAGGATCTGCAGGAGAAAGTAAAATATATGAACCGGGAGGAAGATCTGAATGAGCCGGGGCTGAGACGCTCAAAGAGAGGTTATAAACCGATCGGTTATATCGAGAAGAACCAGGTTAAGATATTAGACTAATTTGAGATAAGGGGTCAGGTTGAATGAAAAAAGAAAGAAAAGTAATTGATGCACATCTTCATATTTTCGGTCATTGTGAATTTGGAGACCGTCTGGCACATGGGATCGGAGATGAACCTACGCAGGAATACCTGACTGAAAAATATTATGGCAGATTGGGAATTGAAAAAGGGATTGTGATGGGGAATGGCCCGTTGGAAGAGCAGGGAAAGAATCTGGGGGAGTACTTTTACTATAGTGCCGGACTGGATGAGAAGGATTCCTGGCTGAAGCTGGAGGAGATCGAGTCACATCTTCAGAGAAAACGCTGTGTAGGTGTGAAACTGTATCCGGGATATTATGAACTTTATCCCAATGATAAAAGTCTGTATCCGATTTATAAAATGACGGAAGAATATGGGAAAGTTCTATCAGTTCATACAGGGATGGTTGCCGGAAATGGCGGGCATCTGAAGTATTGCAGACCGATCCATCTGGACGATATAGCGACAGATTTTCCAGGTTTGAAGATTGTGATGTGCCATTTTGGAAATCCGTTTTTACAGGAGGCAGCGGCCGTATTAGAGAAAAATCCAAATATGTATGCAGATCTTTCAGGATTGATAGAAGGTGCTTTTGAAACGGAAACGTTTATAAAAGATCAGTCAGGTTACCTGGAAATTTTGAAATCATGGATGCATTATGTCAGCGATTATGGTAAATTTATATATGGGACAGACTGGCCTGCGGTCAACTGTTTTGAATATAGAGAGTTTATAAAAAGGCTGGTGCCGGAGCAATATCATGAAAAAGTATTTTATGAGAATGCAGTCCGCGTGTATGGCCTGGTATAGTCGGGGACAGAGATGAAATATTATGAGGATAAATCCGACAGAAAGATGGAGTTAAAGCTTTTGTCATTGTCGGAAGATGATAAGTTGATCAGAGAATGTATGGAACAGGCATCTGCATTTTACGGATGTCTGGGAAAAATGGGTGTTACAGAGATACTCTGTGACAGAAAAAAAGCACAGGAATTGGGGGCAGACTGCCAGATAACCGGAATTTTTACCGGTGGGGAGCTGACCGCATTTGCCTGTGCTTTTGAGTATACAGGATTGAAAAGAAATGGAAGGAAATGGCTGAATCCAGGTGATAAAGAATGGCGGCAGATCGAGACATTGGGAACGAATGTTGTTGTGATACCTCTGCTTGTTGGAAAAGAGAAGGTGGGCCGGTTGATCGAACTGCTTCGGGAACAATACCGGGACAGTCATCTTTTGTTCAGAATTAGCGGAGAGCAAAGTGAAAAATTTCAGGAAGACCTGGCAGTGGTATCAGAGAAGAATCTGAAAAGCCATAGATACGATGCGGCAGGTGAAAACGTGTGGCTTTTTCATTTTGCACCGCAGATCCGAATGGAAGATACTTATTTTGAAGAAGAGATATTGTTAATATTGCCGGGGCAGGAAGTGCTTCTGGAAATGGGAATAGAAGAGGCAGAAGTGACGATGGTGAAACTGACCGGTTATGAGATCGTCCGATCTGAAAAAGGCAGTGCTTTTTTCAGAAAACCAGGAGCGGCCTGTGAGGGGGTTCTGCTGCAGTGTGATTATGAACAGCTTCTTCGATATCAGCGGTTTATCAACCTTACTAATTATGAAGAACATTTTGAGCAGACAGACAGGGGAAAAGCACTGATCTATTCAGAAAAATATCAAAGTGACAGCTCTCTTCTGTGGAATGATCTGCTCCGTGAAATGGTAAAGACAAGAAAAGCGGAATGGAGGATTGTTCCTGACAGTTACATTATGTATCCGGTGACGTATAAAGATCATGACCGGCTTTTAGAATGTGCCTGTTATGATAATCAGGAGATCGGCAATTATATGCATTATATGGATATCCGTCTGCAATGTGAAACAGGAGTTCCTTTTGGAAAAGATGGAATTGATCTGATGGAACGTTATAAGAACCGTCTGGAACGTATTCCACTTGGAAGGCTGAGAGTCAGGATCACATTGGAAATGATCCTGGATATCCTGGATCATGAGGATCAGCCGGTGGGATGTGATGCGGAGGCAGAAGCGGTCCTTTCGATTGACCGGTTGAGCCATATCGGAGTATTGACATTGGTTTCTTTGTCCACTCCTTTTCTGCTGAGTCATTTTCTGGATAACATTGTAAGAAACCAGTTGATGGTAATAGAAGAAAATGGAGAAGCAGTGAATCTGTATGCGTATATGCAGGAAAAATGGGGACTGAACGCTTCCGGGACTCCAAAAAGTTATGAAATGATACCGAAAGAGAAAAACTGCCTAAACAAAAAGCAGTTAGGAGCAGTTCTCCTGTCAGAAACGATCTACGAAGAGGGAGAAGATTTCGGGGAATTTACAGATGCAGAAATTTTGAAGCTGACAAATTCAGAGACCGGTATGGGACAGTACAGCCGTGCTTTTGTTGTGGCACATACAAATGTGCTTCTGGACTTTGAAAAAGACCTGCGGGGAACGATACAGGCAAGGATGTATAATGCAGCATTTACCTGCTTTTATGTGGAATTGCTGATGTTTGAAGAGGCGGCACTGACTTGTTTCAATAAGGAACTGATCGATCTGATGGCAGAGGTCATGCGGATCGAACCTACGGAGTTCCTGACCCGTGCAAGAACGATCACAAACCGGTATTTAAATACGGTGGATTTCTGGAATGTTAGTGTAAACTACCCGTCGTCACAAAAATCATTGCAAATGATCAGAAAATCGTTTCTTATAGATGACTTGAAAGAGAAAATGGAGTATAATCAAAAACAAGTTGGGAACATTTTTGATATCAACAGGGAAATCGTTGACCGACAGGAGGCAAAGGAAGAAAAAGAGAGAGATGATCAGTCCAATACAGCCTTGACGATCTTATCCGTTCTGTGCTTCTTCAGTGCCATGATCGACGGTAATGATTATCTGAGTACTTTGGACTGGCTGATACCGGCGGGAGTACTTGATATTATTTTAAAGGGAGTTTTCCCAATCACAATGATTGGCATTCTACTGTATGTGTTGAAAAAACTGTACGGAAGGTCAAAATAGTTACGGATGAGGAGGAAGGAATGAAAAAGACGATTCAAAGAGTATTAGCGGCAGTGATTTTATTTGCCATGATACTTAGCGGAGGTTTTTCCGAAGTCGGTAAGGTACACGCAGAGAAGCAGCAGGGGACAACGAAGCGTGCAATCTATGTTGTATTTGACAATTCGGGAAGTATGTATGGGGACGGCAACAAAGCATGGTCTCAGGCGACTTATGCGATGGAAGTTTTTGCCGCGATGATGAATTATGAGAGCGGAGACGTGATGAAAGTATTCCCGATGCATGATATCACAACAGATGGGAATACGGGGTCTGCAACAAAGTCATCCATGGAGATTCGTGGAAAAGATGATATTGCACAGATCCATAATATGTATACACCAAAGCCGGGCGGAACTCCGTATACGCAGGTGAATAATGCGGCAGGAGAGCTGACGAAGCTTCTGAATGCCGGAAGTGTGGATGAAGGATGGCTGGTTGTGCTGACAGACGGTGACTTTGACAATGATATTCCGGCCAGCGGATTGAAAGCAGATCTGGAGGGGAAGGCTGCGGCCAACGAAAATCTGTATGTGCAGTATCTGGCTATCGGAACGGATGTAAAGAATATCCCGGAGGGAAATGCGGATAAAGGTCTGTATGCACAGAAGGCGGGTAATACTTCAGAAGTTGTGAATGAGCTTGCTGAGATCAGCAACCGCATTTTCAAGAGAAATGAATATGCAGGTTATAGCAGTGAAGATTCCGGTCTGGAATTTGATATTCCGCTTAGAAAGCTGATTGTCTTTGCACAGGGGAAAGATGTGAAGATCGGCAGCCTGAAAAATGAAGAGGGCGGAGAAGTGAAGCTCCAGAGTGATACAGCGGTTTCATATAGCAGTACGGACGGAGCGGGACTGACTACCTTTGTAAAGTCAACACCGGTCAAAGATACATCTCTGAAAGGACAGGTTGCGGTCTTTGCAGATGAGTCACCGATCGTAGCTGGAAACTATACGCTGGATGTCAGCGGAGCAGACAGTATTCAGATTTATTATGAGCCGGATGTGAAGTTTGAGGCAGGACTTTACAAAGGCGATACAAAGATGGAAGAGGGAACCATCGAAGGTGGAGCTTATACAGTAAAAGTTGGATTCGTAGATCAGCTTTCAGGAAAATATATTAAAAGCTCCAAGCTTCTTGGAGAACCGAAGTATACAGTCAGCATCAATGGAGAGACGCAGGAACTGACCGGAAAAGACGGGGCATCTCAGTCCATTGATGTGGAAGTAGACGGGGAGTCACTGGAATTGACGGCAGATGTCAATTACCTGAAAGATTATACAGACAGTGCATCCTATACGTTTAAGGTCTGCACGCTGGATATAAATGTGGACGCATTCAAGAGTGCAAATCTGAAGACGCTGGAAGACGGAGCAAATCAGATTACTGTAGAGGCAACGAGAAATGATCAGCCATTGACAAAAGAGCAGTGGGATGCCGCAACGCTGGACGTGGTAAGTGTAAATAAAGACGGAGAAGAATTTGGTATCCAGTGGGATGTGCAGAAGGGCAGTGAAGTCTCAACCTGGATCGTGACTCCGAAATATAAGAAAGGCGGTATGTTCGCAACAGAGACCGGTCAGGCAGATGTAACGATCAATGTATCGGCAGAAATCGACGGGGATGGTTACGGTAAGGCAGAAACGGTCAGTGTAAACATCAAGGATGATAAGAATATCGTAGATTATCTGAAGCGCTACTGGAAGCATATTGTAATATCACTTCTGCTTCTGATCCTTATTTTAGGATATGTGCCACCGTTTAAAAAGCGGTTTGCAAGAAGTATCAAGAAGCGTCCGAGTATCGAATGCAGTGCGGAGAAGATCGGACTTCGTGATAATGTCATGAAGGGAAATTTTGAGAAGGATCTTGCATCCAGACTGCTCCCATATGTACCGGAGACCGGAAGGCTGACGTTCTCACCGACTCCGGTGAAAAAAACAGCAAAAGTCCGGGCATCAGGAGGCGGAAGTATGCTGATTCTGAATACATCCGCTTTTGCAGGGAAAGAGGAGATCACATTTAACGGAATGTCCATTCAGGAGAATGAAAAGGGACATCACCGTATTTCCGCAAGTACCATTATTGTAGTAAGTACGCCAGAGTTTACATATACCTGTATCCCGAATGTGCAGAGAACTGCAAATGGCGAGATAAAAAGAGGAAAAAGAAAATAAAAGGCTATAGGAGGAAGAGAGTATGATTGCACCAACATTATTAGTAGGACTTGGAGGAACCGGATCAAAGATCGTATGCCGTGTATCTCAGATGGTTACGGAAGAGCAGCGGAAAAGGATCGGATTTGCAGTTTTTGATACGGATATCAATGAATTAAGAGAAATCCGTGAGGCGAATCCGTTTATCAAGACGATCCAGACCTCAACAAAGCTGACGGTCGGAGAGTATCTGAATATTGATACGCATGCAAGAGATGAGTGGTTCCCGGTGAACGGAATCCTGAACAGCAAATCCCTGACAGAGGGAGCCGGTCAGGTACGTGCGATTTCCAGACTGGCACTGGACACAGCGATCCGTGCGGGAAATATGGAGCCTCTGCATAATGCAATCGAGGAACTTTACAAGCTGGAGGGCGATTCCTCAGAACAGGCATTAAGAGTGGTCATTGTAAGTTCCCTGGCAGGAGGAACCGGATCAGGACTGATTCTCCCGGTTGCACTGTACCTGAAAAATTATCTTGCAACCAAATTTCAGGCAAGTGCCAATATTACAAGAGGATTCTTCATTCTTCCGGAAGTGTTCTATGAGGTAATCCGTGGACAGTCAGAGAGAAATAATCTGAAATGTAATGCTTATGCAACGTTAAGAGAGTTGGATGCCTTTCTTATGAAAGGGGACGAGACTCTGCCGGAGAAGTATGAAAAGACGGTCAAGCTGGAGTTCCCGAGAGTCGGATCCAATGATGTGGAAGAGTATAATGTAAGACCGTATGATTTCTGTTTCCTGTTTGATGCACAGAATACGGAAGGAAAGAAGCTGAACAGTTTTAACCAGTATCTGGATCATGCCGCCAACTGTATTTATTCTCAGTCCATCGGACCAATGAATAAGAGAAGTAACTCTTCAGAGGATAATACGATCCGTGAACTTTGTGCGGAACGTGGACGTAACCGTTATGCCGGTGCAGGTTCTGCAATGCTGATCTATCCATATGAAGATGTAAGAGAGTATATCGCACTGAACTGGACAAAAGAGTGTGTATCCAGTCAGTGGCTTGTATTTGACCGTATGTATAAGGAAAAATGTCTGGCTAATGCGGAGATGCGTGCACAGGGACTGAACCGGAGAGATATCAATGCGTCGGTAGATTATATTGAATCGATCAACCAGATGGCAAAGCAGAAAGATCCATTTGCATTATCGATTGAAAAAGCCTGCACGATCTACGACGAGGGTGGTTATAAGAAAGTCAACGATAAGTGGACAGAGTATGTCGGGCAGCTCAAGAAGTTTGTGAAGGACAGTACCATGAATGGTCAGATGGATCTGGATGCACAGAAGAATCTGGCAATGGGAATGATCAACGAGGTTGAGATTGGATCGAAGCAGGCAGCAGAAGAGCTTCAGGATGCGTACAGAGAGATGGAAAAGTATAAAGATATGGTTGTAAAACGAAGTGAAGATACTGCAAGAACCATTGCGTATTCGATCTTTAAGGCAAAGAACGACTCTATCACGAAGGAAAAACTGCCGCATCAGATGGAGACATATTTAAGAGATGAAGAAGGAAACTTTATCCATCCGAATGCAGTCCGTTATTTCCTGTATCAGGCACTGGAACTGATGAAAGCAGAGAAGGTTCTGGTAGAGAAAGAAAATGATAAAAAAGAAAAATCTTTTGATGGAATGTATGCAATTTTTGACAATACGAAGACGGATGATGAAATTGAAACTGTAGATCAGCTCACAGAGAGAAAGATTGATAAAAAGACGCAGCAGGAGTTTAAAGACAAGTTACGTTTTTATATCGGAGAGACAGATAAATACAGAACAAGCAGTGTTCTGGCAGAAGTTCTGGCAGAAGGAATCGATTATATTTCCAGTTTGTGTGAGGCGTTCCAGAATTTCTATACATCTTTCGAGAATCGTATCGAAGCACTGGATCGCAGAATTGCAGCCCTGTCCAAGAAATATGGCAATACAGCAGGAAGAACTTCCAGATATGTATGTGCGACACCGAACTGCTTCCAGAGACTGTTAAAAGAGATGCCTTATACAGGAAGCAGCATCACGATTGATAAAGAGCTTGCAGAGGAAATCTACAATAAAGTACGTAACTATTCCATGCTCAAGGATAAACCGGAGAATGGTGGTTACTTTGAACAGATCTTTGATAATGGAATTATCGGCTATTTCAAGAAATCTCTGATGGAGATCTATGGAAGCACTGTCAACATGGATGTGCTGACTGCACTTGAAAAAGAAGCAAAATACGAGAAGAATGAATATGATGCAACCAGGATCGAGCAGTATGTAAAGAAGGTGATCGCAGAGACGAGAAACCTGTCGAATCCATTTATCGAGCGTCCGCTTGGTGAGCAGAAAGCACCGATTGCTGCATGTACATACAGTAAAGAGCTGGATCCGAAGGATGATTCACCGAGATCTATGTTGATTGCAAAAGAGCTTGGAAATTATGGCGGAACACCGGATGAGGATATTCCGTTGAATATGATCATGTTCTACCAGTCTATTTATGGATTGAGAGCAAATAAGCTGTCAAAATTCTCACCTGGATGTGCAGCAGAGGGGCGTTCAGATGGTGAGTATTATAAGGCATATTATGAGGTAGTAAGCCAGATTAAACCAAAGTCAGATAAGACACCGGTTATCACACCGCATATCGACAGAAACTGGCATATTGTATCTGCATTGCCGGATTTGGACGAGGAGAATCAGAGACGTCAGGAAAGAGAAATTTACCGGGCATTTGCACTTGGAATTATCTGTGATCTGGTTTGCTATAGTAAGATTTCAGAAGGAAAATATTTATATAGATTAGAGCTTAATGATCTTGAACCGGAAGAATTTGTGGTTTCTAATGGAACACCTTGTGATCATTATTATGAAGTACTGGATGCATTGACAATCAATCCGGTTGCTGTGCAGACGATTCTTTCTTATATGAAAGAGAAATTTGCAGATGAACGTAATAGTTCAGGAAAACTTGATTTTGAACATAGCTATTTAAGAAGACAGATTAATGAGCTTGCAAGTATAGAATATGGTAAAGCTGGTTTATCTATTTTTGATGTTGCGTTATTGTTAAAGGTTTCAACGCCTTCAGCCGAGTTTGATAAAACTGTAGGTAAGGGAATTATGAGAGAAATTCTTACCCTGATTTATGAGTATGCACAGACAATGGTACTTGAGGCAGATTTAGACGGAATTTATGGAAAGTTTGTCTTAGAACAATTTGAAATGTTTGATAAAAATATAGACTGGTATATGGATAACTGGAAAGATAATTTCAGTGACTATATTAATGATTTGATGAGAATAGCTGTAAGCGATATTGAAAGAAAGAAACTGACAGATATTTATGAAAAAATGAGAAAAATCATGAAAGAATCAAGCAAAAAGAGAGGCTAGGGGCTTGAAAAGCATAGGAGAAGGCGGTGAATGAAATGCATACAGTGATCATACTGAACAAGCAATCATCGGATCTGCTGAAAGACTTTCGCTTTCTGTATAAACCATTTGTGGATGAAGGAACGATTAGTTTCTGTGACTGGAATGAGGCGGGGACGGACCTGAAATCGGCTGTCCCTGATATATACAAATGTATCAAGGGAAAACCGGACTGGCGTGCAATCGTGCTGAATACGGATTCTATGGCAGTACATACGTCAGGACCGGTTGCAGATGAAAAAAATCCATTTGATTTTCCGGGTGAGACGGTAAATGATACGGAAATCCCAAGAGAAAGTAATGTACCAATGATCCGTTTGTCACATATGTTGTGCGGATATCCTGCTGCAACAGTGAAAAATTTTGAAAAAGGGTTCGAGTATTATGATGAGAAGACCCTGAAGCGAGTCCGGGTGAGAGAGTCAGAGTTGACGGAGGATGAGGTTTACCAGTTGTCTCGGCGGTATCGTGACAGGCTGAAACCAATCTATCTGGATGTTCCGGTCTCTGAAGAAGTAAAAAAAGCACAGGATGAATTAAATGAAAAATATGAGTTCAGTGATAATCGCCCGCAGGAATTGATCTTTATTGCGACCAGGAAGCATAAAAAGGATGAAGAACATATTTATGAGTCCTGGAAGACGCAGTTTGAAATGGAAAGTTCCAACTTCAGCAGCCGAAATAAATATCCGAATAACTGTAGATTCATATGCAGCAGTATTACCAATGCAGAAAATAGTCTGTATATGAAGGAGCTGACAGAGTTCTGGGTTTCTGTTCTTACACTGGCGATCAACCGGATCCCGGCAAGTTCGCTGCAGGCATATCGTCTGTACAAACTGGGAATGGAAGCTTCAGAAGAGGAACTGGAACGGCTGCTGAATAAGCGATTGAACCGAATGGAGTCGGTCTATGATTTTGTTCAGGAAAGAATGAAAATGAAAGCAGAACTTTCCTTTGAGGAAGATGATATTCTTGTGCCGGAACAGAAGATACCGGTTCATTTTGATGGTTCATCAGGGAAAGAGTTGTATATCAATACTTCAAAGATTGGATTGAGCAGAGATTGCCCAAAAGATGAATTATTTACCTGGATCATGGAGATCACAGAGAAAAAGCGTCAGATCAATCAATTCCTGAAAGCACCAAGACGTGCGATCGACAAAGCATCTCAGCATTTGAAAGGCAGAGCAGAAAGTTTCTTTGGTGATGAGTATAAGATGGATCAGTTTCAGGTGGAGGATCTTGAAGCAGAAATTGAAAGACTGGAGACAAACGTCCTGGAAAACAGTACCAGTGGACTGGTAGATGAAGCAAAATTTAAAGAGCAGATCGAAACAGTAGACAAAAAAGTGAAGAAGGATATTGTATCTCATATCAGAAGAAGTACGGCAGTTCAGGTTGGATGCTGTCTTCTGTTAGTGTACCTGTTGGGATTTGTGCCATATTGGATCTCTGCAGCCAAATTGGGAGGAAGTCAGTTCGGTTCGGCGGTTGTGGTAGCGTTGGCTGCACTTGCAGTGGCGGCAGCAGGCGGAATTGCAGCACTTTTCATTCTACGGCACAGAGTCCGGATGAGTATGGAAGAATATAATCATGTGATCCACACGATGGTAAATAATGTCAATGCATCAGCAGATGAATTTGGAAAATATTTTACAGCGGTATGTACTTATATGAAGGCACAATCGATCCGGGCAGGGATCAAGCTGAAAAGTGAATCGATCTCTTCCGCACAGTTCATACTCAGGGCACATAAGCAGGCGTTGAAAAGTTCTATAGAAAGAGATGAGGAAGTGGCTGCATCCTATGGGATCAGGCGGGTGGCAGAAGTTGAGAAAAATATTACTTCTTTCTTCCATGAAGAAAAACTTCCAAAGGATAATGCACTGTATTACTATGAGACAGATAAATCCGATGTAGGTATTCCGCTGAATGAGGCGGGAGACCTGGTGAGAGCACCGTATAAGTTTGTTGCCAAACTAAAACTGGAACGAGAAGATCTGTACGATGAAGTGAAAGGAGAAGTATGATGTTTATACGAATGCTGCAGTTTTTAGCACAGGCGATTCCTTTTATTTTATTGTGTCTGGCAGCGAGAAAAGCAAATCTGAATAAAATTGACAGAGGAAGACAGGTCTTGATGCCGTTTATTGCATTGCTTTACTGTACGATCGTAGCAGTGATCTTAACGCAGTTCCATTCCCTGCTGATCGAAATTATGGGGTGGATATCAGGATTCCTTCCATTTTTATCAAATGCAGGGATAAGTCATTATATGAATCTGTTCAATCTATTGATTGTAGTTATATTTCTTGTGCTGAAAGGGATTTTCCTTCCTATTTTGAACAAGACATGGAAGTCTAAAAACCTGATGCAGCTAACCTCCGGGAATTTCTATGAATATGAAGAAGACCTGGATAAATGGCTGTTGAAGAAAGAATATGAGCAGGTAAAGACTTATTGCAATGGAATTTATTATGCAGCACTTGGAGCATCTGTTCTGATTTTTGTATTGGGACAGATGTACCCGAAGATGGCATTTGCACAGACACCATGTTATCCGGTTTTTGGAGTGCTGGTATTGGGGGAAGTGATCAATTATCTTTCCGGAATTAGCAGAACAGAATTTATTGAAGATGTCCTTGGAGAAGATGAGGAGTCTTTTAAAGTTGCAAATTATGGCTTGCTGAAAGATATTTTAAAAGATTTATTTGGAGAGCGTGTCTTATATGATGCAACTGTGGACAGTGGGCTTGATGTATCTTCCAGTTTTGAGACACTGGAGGAGATGAAGAAATCAGAAAATCAGGCCATCCGCAATCTGGCAGGATATTTCACAAAGCTAAAGGAAAGCGGTCAGGATGTAGAACCAAACTATGTAAAAAGTTGTGTTAATCTGATCTGTGGACAGAGTACTTTGTTCTGTAATCCGTTTTACAGAGACCTGACTCATTATCTGATGTTTCCGATTATGGGGCAACTGATGAGATATAAAAAATGTCTGGTGATCATGGGAAGAGATTCAGCAACGGAAGATGTAAAAGAATGGCTGGAGCAGGGAATCTTTGAAAATGTAAATACAGGCAGTCTGTGGAAAGTCGGGGTGTTGGAGAATGAAAATCCGGAAATTGACGAGCCGGATATCGGAATCCTTAAATTCAGTGATCTGTATAACCTTCGTCTGCAGAGAAACCACAGTGATTTTTTAAGCCGTGTCGGATTTGTATTTATTGTAGAACCATCCCGCTTGCTGGCATCCGGACAGGCTGGAGTCAGCCTTTTGGTTCATCGTTTTGATGAAAGTAAAGAGCCGGTTGTGTATGCTGCATGCGACAGAAACTGTGACGGGCTGGTTGATGCACTGTCTCATGTACTGAAGACTACGATTACAGAAGTAACAGCCACATTGAAAAGTGCGGCAACGACTTCTATTATGTGTTGGAATGCAGAAGGGGATTATATGCATCACCGGATTTTCTCCAATGTATCCCGTTATCTTGGTATGGGTACAGAGATCAATGCAGTGGCATTGAAGTATCAGATTGCCAATACAAAATGGATCAGCAGTGAGAAATTCCCGGTTATGGATATGAAATGGATCGCGGGACAGTACTACAAAAAGATCTGTAATTATACAGACCTGCCAGTGAGTCAGGAGTCTTTCAACAGAGCGTTTCATGTGGAATCCAATTTGTGGAATACACAGAGAGAAGAAAATTCATTCCTTGTGGTGGAAGATGAATTTCAGAACTTGTTCGAGCTGACGAGACTGTTCGCAACGAGAGGAACGCAGCAGGGATTTATTAACGTGATCAGTGAAAATTATCTCTTAAGGGATTATATGCTGGGAAATGCACAGACCTTTATTTCTGACCCGAAAGCAATTCCGACGATTGTGGCAGACTATGCACGAACAGAGCGGAATACAATTTTGAAACTGATCATGCGGATGGCAGAGGAGCAGGTTTGCGAAGATGAGATCGTGGATGCACTGATGGTAAGTGGAATCAAGTTTGAAGATCCACTGGCAGCATTAAAGAACCTGATCTACAAGCATTGTTTCATAAAGGAAATCAACATTCGGATCTATTTCAGAGAACAGTTGATGGAAGATGCACTTCATACAGAAGTGAAAAAATATTATGCGATCGAGGAAGAAACAGAAATTGCAGAGTACGCAAAGAAACTTCAGAATGCATATTATATCGCAGAAGATGAGCAGGGCGATAAATATTATATCGGTGCAAAATTATATGGACATGTATTCCAGGCACTGATTCCGGGCCAGTTCCTGACTTATGATGGAAAATATTATGAAGTACAGGCGATCACACCACAAAATGGGGTTGTGGTACGAAGAGCAGCAGATCATATCACGGATCGTGTCTACTACAGGCAGTTGCGTCATATCAGGATCAATGACTGGAAAGATGATGAGAATATCGGTGGACAGAAATCCGTTGAGGGAATCTCAATCTATAAAGGCTATTGTGAGATAGATATTGAGACAGCAGGATACCTGGAAATGACATCTTATGAGAATCTGAATGCGGCAAAAGAAGTTCGTGTCAGCGGAATACCGGTTCGTTCCTATAGGAATAAACTGGTTATGAAATTGAATTTGCCGGATGTTTCGGAGCGGGTGAGATATACACTTTGCCTTCTTCTGAATGAAATCTTCCGCACGATTTATCCAGATGCTTACCCATATATTTGTGCGGTAACCTTGGTTGATACGAATCATGCACCGGAAAAGTTAAAAGGTGCAATGTATACACTGTCAGGAAAAGTAGACGGAAGTGCAATTTATATAGTAGAAGACAGTGAGATCGATCTGGGTCTGATCGCATCTGTTGAACGAAATTTAAAGCGGTATTTTGAAATCATAACAGAAGTACTGATGTGGCATGAGCAGAAAATGGCTGAAAATCCGAAAAAAGAAAGCAAACCGGAGGACTATGAGACTCCGTTTACGCCGGAAGCCGGAAAAGAAGAGGAAGCTGCGAAGAAAGCCAGGGAGAAAGCCGAGAAAGAGAACAAGAGATTCCTCGGAAAAATAAAGAGAAAATTAAGGAAATTCTGGGAAAAGATCACTGCGGGATTTAAAAAGAAGCCGAAAGATGAGCCGGTGGAAGAAACACCAACAGAAGAAACACCAACAGAAGAAACACCGACAGAAGAAACACCAACAGAAGAAACACCAATAGAAGAAACACCAGAAGAAGGAATTTCAGAAGATAGTCCAACAGAGGAAACCACTTCCACAGATGAAAGAGACACAGAAACCGGAACTGAAAATGTCATGAAAAATGTGATGTATTCAGCAGAAGCAGAAATGGATATTGAAGGTGAAGATGAGCAGCTTGTGGAACAAAAGATGACAAAAAAGACGGAATATCAGAAAAGTTGTTTCCTGAAGTATGGCTATGAAGAAATCGATCCATACTTTGATTTTGGGGGAACGATCAAGTATCTTACTAAATATGGTTATGATCGAAATCCATTGCAGCAGGTTCGTGATGGCGTGAAGGCAGCAGAAGCTGATAACGCAAAATATGATCCACATAAAGAGGGAAGTCATTTTTGCGATTTCTGTGGTGTAGAGCTTGCCGGAGGAGAATATGAACTTCTGAAAGACGGAAGAGAACGTTGCAATCATTGCTCTTCAACTGCACTTAGGACTGGCGAAGAGTTTAAAGAAGTTTATAAAATGGTTGTCCGGAATATGGAGATCTTTTTTGGAATCAAGCTCAATGTGGCAATTAAGGTAAGAATGACAGATGCCAAGACGATCGCAAAACATTTCGGGGATGAATTTGTGGCAACTCCGGGATTTGATGGACGTGTACTTGGATTCGCACAGAAAGATTCATCAGGATATAGCCTGTATATAGAAAATGGGTCTCCGAAACTTGCAGCAATGGCAACGATCGCACATGAACTGACGCATATCTGGCAATACCAGAACTGGGATGAAAAAATGATCCTCAGTAAATATGGAAAGCAGTACAGGCTGGAGATCTATGAGGGTATGGCAAAATGGGCAGAGATCCAATATCTGTTGTATCTGAATGAAATTTCTTATGCGAAGCGTCAGGAAATCGTTACAAGGCTGAGAGATGATGAATATGGAAGAGGATTTATACAGTATGCAAAGAAATATCCGTTGGCTTATCGACATGAAAAGAATGCAACGCCGTTTGGAAGGATACCTCCTCTGTAAAGGGAAAATGTAAAGATATCGGGGTAGATCCTAAGGTCTTTCACCCACCTATGAGCAAGCTCATGTGGGCTTAGACCTTTTGACCCTGGCATCATGTAAATTGTAAAATACATTCTTCATTTACCAAAGCCGGAAAATATGATACTATGGAATGAGTTTAAAATTAAAAGGAGGTCGTTACATGATAAAATTGTACGATAACGGTGTGTATCTGTTGAATGGCACCGAGATAGTGGAAGACGCAGGAAATGTACAGACTCCTCTTACAAAAGAGGAAGCCGCGAAAAATACTATGGCGTATGGAATCCTGAAAGAGCATAATACTTCATCTGATATGGAGAGACTTCAGATCAGATTTGATAAGCTGACATCCCATGATATTACGTTTGTAGGAATTATCCAGACAGCCCGTGCATCAGGACTTGAAAAATTCCCGATGCCATATGTATTGACGAACTGTCATAATAGTCTTTGTGCTGTAGGTGGTACGATCAATGAAGATGACCATATGTTTGGACTGACATGTGCGAAAAAGTATGGCGGCGTCTATGTTCCGCCTCATCAGGCAGTCATCCATCAGTTTGCCCGTGAGATGCTTGCAGGCGGAGGAAAGATGATTTTGGGTTCTGACAGTCATACCCGTTATGGTGCACTTGGAACGATGGCAATGGGCGAAGGCGGACCGGAGCTTGTAAAGCAGCTTCTGAACAAGACGTATGATATCAAGATGCCGGGCGTGATCGCGATCTATTTAGACGGTGAGCCGGCAAAGGGTGTCGGACCGCAGGACGTTGCACTGGCAATCATCGGGGCGACCTTCAAGAATGGTTATGTAAATAATAAAGTTATGGAATTTGTAGGACCTGGTGTCAGCAATTTAAGTGCTGATTTCCGTATCGGTATTGATGTAATGACGACAGAGACAACCTGTCTGTCTTCTATCTGGAGAACAGATGAAAAGATCCGGGAGTTCTATGACATCCATGGAAGAAGTGAAGACTATAAAGAGCTGAATCCGGGAGCAGTTGCTTACTATGATGGACTGGTATATGTGAACTTAAGCGAGATCAAGCCGATGATTGCGATGCCGTTCCATCCAAGCAATGTATATACGATTGATGAACTGAATGCAAATCTTGCAGACATTCTTCATGATGTAGAGCAGAAAGCCCTTGTAAGTCTGGACGGAGCAGTAGATTATTCACTGCAGGATAAGATTAAAAATGGCAAGTTCTATGTAGAACAGGGTATCATTGCAGGCTGTGCCGGTGGCGGATTTGAAAATATCTGTGCGGCAGCAGACATCATTAAAGGAAAGAATATCGGAGCAGATGAATTTACATTCAGCGTTTATCCGGCAAGTACTCCGATTTATATGGAACTGGTGAAAAATGGTGCGATCGCTGATCTGATGGAAGCAGGAACTGTTGTAAAAACTGCATTCTGTGGTCCATGTTTCGGAGCAGGAGATACACCGGCGAACAACGCATTTTCTATCCGTCATACAACGAGAAACTTCCCGAACAGAGAGGGAAGTAAGCTGCAGAGCGGACAGATCTCTTCCGTCGCACTGATGGATGCACGTTCTATTGCTGCAACTGCTGCAAATAAGGGATTCCTTACACCTGCAACTGCACTGGATGTGGAATATAAGGGACAGAAGTATCATTTCGATAAAAATATTTATGCGAACAGAGTTTTCGACAGCAAGGGTGTTGCTGATCCGTCCGTAGAGATCAAGTTTGGTCCGAATATCAAAGACTGGCCGGCAATGTCAGCACTTCCGCAGAATCTGCTTGTAAAGGTTGTATCTGAGATCCATGACCCGGTTACGACAACAGATGAGCTGATTCCGTCAGGAGAGACATCTTCTTACCGTTCCAATCCGCTGGGACTTGCAGAGTTTGCTCTGTCAAGAAAAGATCCGGCATATGTAGGACGGGCAAAAGAAGTACAGAAAGCACAGAAGGCGATTGAGGCCGATGAGTGTCCGGTAGAAGCACTGGAAGAGCTGAAACCGGTTATGGACAAGATCCATGAGACATACCCGGAAGTTGGCAAAGGCAACCTTGGAGTAGGAAGTACAATCTTTGCAGTGAAGCCGGGAGACGGATCTGCACGTGAGCAGGCTGCATCATGTCAGAAGGTACTCGGCGGCTGGGCAAATATCGCGAATGAATACGCAACAAAGCGTTATCGTTCCAACCTCATCAACTGGGGTATGCTCCCGTTCCTGACTGATACAGACCATGAATCACTTCCATTTAAAAATGGAGATTATATCTTTGTTCCGGATGTGAGAAAAGCAGTAGAAGAAAAGGCTGCGGTTGTGAAAGCATATGTTGTCGGGGATGAGTTAAAAGAGATCGACCTGAAGCTCGGAGATCTGACAGATGCTGAACGCCAGATCATACTGGATGGATGTCTGATTAACTATTATAGAGCGACAAAGTAGAAATTTGTAGTTGTTGAGAGTGAAAATGATTCGGCGGCAGGAAGGCTTTTTGACAGAAGAGCGTCCATATCCGCCCTTGTTGTTGCATCGCAGTGCAGGACCCGCTTTACCTCAGCCCGT
>ERZ1027037.116-NODE-116-length-45434-cov-14.909804_pt1 | contig 45434 bp, 39 predicted proteins | sample MGYA00519440_ERZ1027037 | MGnify/ENA primary metagenome ERZ1027037 (study PRJEB26926, sample SAMN06164793) | human gut metagenome | biome: ENVO:00009003; feature: ENVO:2100002; material: ENVO:00002003 | host: Homo sapiens | place: USA | collected 2012 ... | reverse complement strand
GTTTGAGAGTAGTGTAAATTTATAGGGTAGTAAAACTGCGTATAACATAAGTTTTACGACTTACCGGTTTGAGAGTAGTGTAAATTTATAGGGTAGTAAAACTGCTTGTCTAAGAAATTCCAACGCTGAACAGTTTGAGAGTAGTGTAAATTTATAGGGTAGTAAAACCTCAGAACCTGCACAGTTGCGTATAGTGCCGTTTGAGAGTAGTGTAAATTTATAGGGTAGTAAAACTGCGTATAACATAAGTTTTACGACTTACCGGTTTGAGAGTAGTGTAAATTTATAGGGTAGTAAAACTGCTTGTCTAAGAAATTCCAACGCTGAACAGTTTGAGAGTAGTGTAAATTTATAGGGTAGTAAAACTAAACAAGAAGTACGGCGGTTATGACTTGGGTTTGAGAGTAGTGTAAATTTATAGGGTAGTAAAACCGGCAAGGATGCCAAAAATATCAGCTTTATGTTTGAGAGTAGTGTAAATTTATAGGGTAGTAAAACTGTCCTTGATGGTCTTGTATGCCGCCTCGCGTTTGAGAGTAGTGTAAATTTATAGGGTAGTAAAACAAATGATTGTAAGCTTGAGTGGCAACTTTTGTTTGAGAGTAGTGTAAATTTATAGGGTAGTAAAACTGCACCGAGTGCATATTCCTCGAGATCCTTGTTTGAGAGTAGTGTAAATTTATAGGGTAGTAAAACCCGGTACATCTCCCAGATCTTGAGTACCTTGTTTGAGAGTAGTGTAAATTTATAGGGTAGTAAAACTCTAAAAAAATTAAAGGGAGTGGGATATAAGTTTGAGAGTAGTGTAAATTTATAGGGTAGTAAAACGCAGTTGTCGGTAGTGCGAAATCTTCGATGGTTTGAGAGTAGTGTAAATTTATAGGGTAGTAAAACAAAGTTCCGTCTTCGTAAACTATCATCGTAGTTTGAGAGTAGTGTAAATTTATAGGGTAGTAAAACTCACAGAATCCTGCGAAATCGTCTGTCGAAGTTTGAGAGTAGTGTAAATTTATAGGGTAGTAAAACTGAATACGGTATATACACCTTGCCGAGAAGGTTTGAGAGTAGTGTAAATTTATAGGGTAGTAAAACCGCTAAGGCAGAGGGGGGGCATATACCGTAGTTTGAGAGTAGTGTAAATTTATAGGGTAGTAAAACCTTCGTCAATGATAGTCTTTTCAACATCTGGTTTGAGAGTAGTGTAAATTTATAGGGTAGTAAAACCTGTTTCAGCGTATGTATCAGGTGCATTCTGTTTGAGAGTAGTGTAAATTTATAGGGTAGTAAAACTGTTTGCTTGCACATTTGCGCCGTTTACCCGTTTGAGAGTAGTGTAAATTTATAGGGTAGTAAAACTCCTTACTGTAAAGAGCGCCTCGTCAAGATGTTTGAGAGTAGTGTAAATTTATAGGGTAGTAAAACCCCTTTTCATTCTCCCCCTTCATTTGACATGTTTGAGAGTAGTGTAAATTTATAGGGTAGTAAAACGCAACGGGTCCATATCCGGATCTCCGTCTGGTTTGAGAGTAGTGTAAATTTATAGGGTAGTAAAACTCAACTACATAGGCACTATAACTGCCATCTGTTTGAGAGTAGTGTAAATTTATAGGGTAGTAAAATGTGATGCGGTAAAGGTGTTATTAAGTGGGTTTATGGAGCGGTTTATGAAACGATATATTCAAGAGTCGGTGTGTGTCAACGGCGTTTCTGAAGAATCTTCCACAGGAGTTTTCTGGGTGATAGAGGATGAGTTGTTTGCTTATCCGTTTGGAACTGTAGATACATACAACGGGCTGGCTAAATCGGGAGCGACTTATAATCATAAACGACTATGGGTGGATGTCAAGCCGAAAGGTTGCAACAAACCATATAATTATTATCCAAGAGGCAGAGTTGAGCTTTCTAACAAAGGGAAACCTATAATATATATGAATCCTAACATAGATGTCTCGTTGATCGATGATATAAAGGCTAAGTTTGGCTTGAGGGAAAATCCGGTAATCAGATATGATCATAGTGTTCACTACAGGTGCTATCTTGATGAGGGGTTTGAGCCTGAAAAATAGTATATGAGAGTTTTGCGCTTAATGATAGCGTAAATTTGAAGGGCGGTAAAACGGTGGGGAATGCAGTCAGGTGCAGAGATTGTTTGAGATTAGTGTAAATTTATATAGTATTCGCACCGAAATATCGCAGGCAGGTAGTATACAGACATTTGGAAAAGAAATACACTGTAATTTGACATATCTTTATTGAAATGCTATAATAATTCTGAACCTGTCATAGATTGCTTGATCTATTGCAGGATATATAATCAAAGGAGCGTAAATATGAAAACAACAAACAAAATTATATTGGCAGCTTTAATGGCTTCAATATTAATTCCTTTTACGGCGTGCGGTAATAATTCAAACGATTCTTCTGTTTTATCGGTTGATGATAAGACATCTACGGAAGCTTCCGTAAATTCTTCTGAAGCAGAAACTTCGGCAATAACGGATTCCAAAACAGATTCTGTAATAGCAGAATCTTCTTTTGATGCGGAAACCTCAGAAATAACAGTTTCGGGAACGGAATCTGCCATAACGCCTGAATCAACACCATCGGTTATCGATCCGGGTGAGGTACCGGAAACGTCAATTGACGATTTTAAAATTGAGATTGATAAAGATGAAGAACATTACACAGTTGTGTCATATCTCGGGAAGGATGAGATTGTAAAGATTCCGTCGGAGGCAAATGGATTGCCTATTACAGTAATAATATTTGACGCTTTTGCCAATAACACATCGATAAAGACGGTAATAATTCCGGAATCAGTCGATTTTATTTCAAATAATGTATTTTCAGGATGCACAAGCCTTGAGAAAGTGATAATTCTTTCCAATAATGTGACATTCTTAGATGACACTTTTTCCGGTTGCAATGCGACTATCAGTTATAACGGCAAGGATTACACACCTGACGATTACAGCAAACTGTCTGCTAACTGATTCAATATATCGACAGCACTCAGCAAAGCGTGGATATTATGTTTACCGGACAACAAATCAAAAGGGCAACCACAACAAGGCTGCCTTTTTACTTTATATTTAAGGAAATAGCTGTTGAAAAGCAAGGCAATGTGTGGTATTATAAAATAAAGTCAATAATTACTTTGCTATAAAATACATCAAAGGTGAGATAAACGGTGAACGAAAATAAGCTCAGAGAATTTTTTGAAAATAGCAGTATAGCTGAAATACGGTAGTCTGTGGATAACCACCCGGAAAGTAAGAGCGTGTACCTGCGGCACCGTTGAAAAGGAGATGAGGAATAATGGTTGATTCATTAACACTGTATGATGCTTTGTTTCACAAAGTAAAGCTGATGGAAACAAACGGCACAGTTCATATCGAAACGGCTGATTTGTACGAAAGCGAATACGACAGCGGATATGATGAGGCGATAATAGGACTTACTAACGGTTATTATTACAAAGAGCATGAGATAAGTTCTATTGAGATACTTGATTGAGTTTAAATGCGTTGCAAAGAATCCGGATAGTCAAATCCGTATAGTCGGAATTGATTGCAGAAACCGATTATGTGCTTCGCACTTACAAATAATTTGCTGCACCACAGCAAAGGAGGCGAATTAAATGGAATTGTTGAAAAAATGCAATTTTTATTATTAGCTCTTTTTATATGGGGTTTGACAGTTTTATACAACGGCGTAATCGTGAATTATCTGGCGAATCTGTTTCTTTCTATTTCCAATCCTTCTTGGCTTGGATTTATAGTTCATACATTGATACAATTATTGATTATATGCATACCGACAATAATTGTGATAAAGTACCTTGATTTAAATGTAAAACAGTTGTTGTTTTCAATTCCGGTTATGTATCTGTTGTTTGCGGTTTATTCTCCGCCTGCCTTATATATGTTTGTATTTACGGGTGAATGGAATGGCTTCTGGCAACAATCTCATCCTGCTATGTCAGCGTGGATGGCTTCGTTGCTGATTACTTTACAATACGGCATTGTGATTTCAATTACAAAATTAATTGTTTATTTAAAAGCGACATCAGAATGAATAGGCAAAACGGGAATTGTTGGATTTATAACGAGCGGAGATGCATCTTCATGATGTGGGCGATTGCTGTAAGGAGGGATTACGAATGACAGCACAAATTGGTGATATATATAAATATCAAAAGAAAGAGTTCACCGTCGTGGCTCTATCTTCTGTGATGCTGTTTGACCCAAAGAATTACGGAATGGAGCCACATGCCAGTTCGACTGCTTGTTGGCGGGGATATTGGTGTGAATATGCGATTGAAGATGATGAATTGTTGCTGAATGATTTGTACCTTTACAATTCAGATGATAAGTATCCGCCGTTAAACGGCGTAGAGGTATCACTGCCGGAGTTTAAGGAATACAAGTGTCAAGGCGGCAAAAAGATTATTATGAAAGCGCATTTCGGGCATCGTGTGTACAAGGATGTTAACATGCCAATTCCGTACACAGGGAAAATACTTCTCGGAGATGGCTTTATGCGGGAGTATTACATTCACATGGGTTTTCAAAGGGGTTGGGCATACAAGAAACTGATTGAACTTGTTTTTGAAGAAGGTATATTGCTGGAATGCAATGACCTCAGCCATATAGCCAAAGCACAGCGTGAAGCTATGGCGCAAGGCAACATAAACCCACAGCGACCGGACGGCGATATTTTATCGAAATTTGTAGATGACAGCTTCTCATTGGATTATGCGGATAAAGCGTGGTGGATGGAATGAGCCGTGGCTTTGGTGGTTCTGCGAGAATTGTATGGCAGGATGAAAACATTGTGGTTTATGAGTACGCACCATTCAATCTCAATGAGCAGGAATACAGAAATAGCGAACACGTCTATGATGGACGGATTACAATCAGTAAGGATAGCATGGTGGAGCCGGAGATCCATGAAAAACTGAAAGTGATGCATAGCGGCAAGAATAAGCTGATTATCAAACGTTTACGGCGTGATGTGGATTTCGGCGCATTGCTGGACGCAGGAAAAATCACTATTGAAAACAGTCGTTGCTGCTGGCATTTGGTTGGAACAGAAAAGAGCATCGGTATGATGGCAATGAAAATTGTTTTTCGAATTTATGACCATTATCAAGATGAAGGAACTCTACCGGAAACGGTAAGTCTGCATTATTGAGCGATGAAAATATCATAGATGGCAGTGGATATATCGTACACTATAAAAATCAAAACGGTTTGCAGATGGCTGACTTGATTCAGCCGCCTGCAAACCGTTGTTTTATATTTTAACCGTGAACATAAGCATATTGGTGTTTTGTTTATCTGTGGTGTCGGTGCGGGATTCTGAGGCGGAGGCAGATACATTTTCAGCGGTTATCGAGCCTTTGTGGAGTTCGGCTATTGCCTGAGCTACCGATAAGCCTATGCCGTAGCCGCCGTTTTTCTGCGTTCTTGCACTGTCGCCCCGGTAAAAGCGGTCGAACAGCTTTTCGGGGTGGTCTATAGGCTTGCAGGTGTTGGCGATGCTGAGTGTTATGTTCTTTTCGCTGCCGTAAAGCTCAGCCCTTATGACACCTCCGCTTTCGGTATATTTTACCGCATTGTCAAGCAGTACCGTCATAAGCTGTACTATACTGTCACGGTTGCCGCTGAGCCTGATGCCTTTTTTTATGTTCTGTTCAATCATTATGCCTTTGAGGGCGGCAGGCTCTATAAATGCGCCGACTGTATCTTCTGCCGCAGTGCTTATATCGAATTCGCACATCGGGAGCTTTGTTGAGCTTTCATCCATTTTGGCAAGCATCAGCAGATTCTGCATAAGTCCGCTGAGTCTGAGCGTCTGCGCACGGATATTCTTGCTCCACTTGTTTTCGCCGTTGTGAAGCTCCATTGCATCTGTATTGGCAAGTATAATGGCAAGCGGCGTCTTTATCTCGTGACCCGCATTTGTAACAAATTGCTTTTGCTTTTCTATACTGCGCGCAACAGGTGCGATCGTTTTTTTGGAAAGCAGAATAACAAGCAAAAGCATCAGAAGCCAACCGAATATTCCTGCACCGGCGGATATAAACAGTACCGTAAAGAACGAGCTTATCTGCATACCGTTGTCAAGCAGGATGATAACCTTTCCTTCTGCACGCTTAGTTTCGCTTATCCTGTACAGAAAGCCGCTGTATGTGCCTGTTCCCGAAGCGGTATTTTTAAGTGCTTCGGTAATAGCGGCCGCTTCTTCCTCGGTAAGCGAGGAGATATGAGTTACATCCGTCCTTATGATATTGCCGTTTTTGTCAATCGCAACGGCGGCATAGCGTGCAGAATCCACTGCGTTTTTATCGTGTCTGCCAAAGCCGTTGTTCTTTTTATCGTCGGGCGGTTTAGTTCCATTATCTTGCGGCGGAAAATCGGGATTATTCTGATTGCCGGATGCGTCGGTTGTATCTGCGTTCCACTTTGTTGAGGTTTCAAAGCTGTAGCAGAGCATCTCCATAAGCCTGTCGTTATCGCCACTGGTGGTGAGATAATTGAAAACGTTTATTCCGCCGATAAGCACGACAAGCAATATCGTAACTGCCAGCATAGCGGATATGATAAACTTTTTCTGCAGCTGTTTTACCATCAGTCAGCATCCCCGATCTTTGCAAGAGTATAGCCAACACTGCGCTTGGCTCGGATTTCAATATCTGCGCCGATAGTGGCAAGACGTTTTCTTACATAGGATATATATACCCATACTGCGCCGCTCTCGGCATCGCTCTCATAGCCCCAGACCTTTACGAGAATATCATCAGTGGAAAGATAGATGCCCTTGTTGATCATAAGAAGCTCCATCAGCTTGTATTCTATCTTGGGCAGGACAATAGACTGCAACGGTCCTTTAAGCTCGCAGCTGCTGAGATTGAGCGACACGTTGCCGAATGTCATTATATCGGGCGTGAACCGGTCTTTTCTGCGGAGCATTGCTCTGACACGGGAAAGAAGCTCGCCCATTACAAACGGCTTCGGAAGGTAATCGTCTGCACCCATATCAAGCCCTGCTATCCTGTCCTCAACCTCAGCCTTTGCGGTAAGCAGGAGAATGGGAGTGGTGTTCCCCTCGCTCCTTAGTGTTTTAAGCACCTCCAAGCCGCTCTTTTTCGGCATCATTATATCAAGAATTATACCGTCATACTGCTCGGCTCTTGCGTAATCAAGAGCGTCGGCACCGTCATAAACCGTGTCTACCGTATAATTATGATAGGTCAGAATGTCGGTCACAGCCTCAGCCATACTGACCTCATCTTCTGCAAACAGGAGCTTCATAATATCACCGTCCTTTATGATATTGATATTATAGTGCGGTTAGCTTAGAACAGCCTTAGAGCGTATAAGATTTTGTGTAAAATCTGATGTCGGGTGATTTGCAAAAGGTTATTCCGGTCTTTATAAGCTGACATATTTTTTACAACTGTATTGTTCGTTTGTAATATTGAATGATTCGATGTATGGGATACTGCCATCGTATATCCATCGTTCAATAAATAACGGCTTTACAGCAAACAGTCGTTCATTTTCCAATGAAGAATAAGCGTCAAATGAACCCTTGAAGCATTTTTGAAATATGTCGGAGAAAAAATCGTTGTCCAACGGGCGACCTATTTCTTCACATATCCCTTCAATTTGAATATTATCAATACATAAAGCGACATTTTTATTAAATTTAAGTTGATGATATTTTTTCATAGTAACATCTGTCTGAAAATAGAATTTACCATTAACCTGAATAACGCTCATCATCCTTGATGATACTTTATTATTTTCAGAGGTCGAAAGAACCATTTTTCTCCCTTGTCCGAATTCTGCAAGAAAAGCATTGTATTTATCATTGAAAAGACTCATATTATCACTCCGAATTCCGATTTGTCTGTAAGTTGCTTTTAATAATCATTGATTATATTGTATCATAACAGGGTGTTTTTTTCAACAGCTCAGCATTTACTTATATCCGGCGAACGTTGCCGGAACAATCAGGTATATACAAAAAAAGCTGCCGCATTGCGACAGCTTTTAAAAGCATTAATTATTCTGCAGATGTTTCTGTGCTTGTTTCAGATGAGGATTCAGCTACTGAGGAATCAGCAGAAGAAGCATCTGAAGATGTTACAGAAGAATCTGTCGATGAAGCATCGGAAGATGCTGATGAAGTTGAGGAATCGTCACTTGTAACGGAAGATGTTACAGATGATGTTGCGGAGCTTGTTGTCGAAGAATTATCCGACTTGCTGAAGTTACCGCTGTACATAACGACGAAGTTAACAACGAGAGCCACAACAAAGAAAATCACTGCGGCAATCTTTGTAAGTCTGTTCAGCTTAGCCTCGTTTGAACGGCCTGAATTTCTCTGATAATAGTTGTCTGCACTACCGCCTGTAATCGTCTGCGACATACCCTGCTTTGTATCCTGCATAAGTACCACGAGTACGATGAAAACACAGGCAACAATCAGAACAATAGCACTGATTATTTCTAATATTCCCATTTATATGTCCTCCTTATAGGAATACGGGTAAGTCCGAGATCTGTTTATCGTACAAACCCAAAATTATTCTAACACGCAAATGCTATTATAACATAAAAGGAAATGAAATGCAAGTGTTTTCGGGAATTATTTTAAAGCGGAAAGAGCTTTTTTTCCTATATCATGGCGGTAATGTGCCTTTTCAAAGCTGATCGTATCCACTGCCTTATAAGCTGTGTCGAGAGCCTCCTGTAATGTATCGCCGTAAGCGGTAATACCGAGAACACGTCCTCCTGCCGTAAGGAACTTTCCGTCCTCCAGTTTTGTGCCTGCGTGGTAAACGAATGCACCCTCGCACTGACCCTTTTCGTCAAGTCCGCTTATCACCTTGCCTGTTTCGTACTTTTCGGGGTAGCCGCCGCTTGCCATTACAACGCAGGCGCACGATTTATCGCTCCACTTGATGTCAAGCGTATCGAGTTTTTCTTCCCAGACAGCTTCGATTATATCCATAATATCCGTTTCAAGCAAGGGGAGAACCACCTGTGTTTCGGGATCACCGAAGCGGCAGTTGTATTCAATCACCTTTGCACCGTTCGGGGTCAGCATAAGGCCGAAGTAAAGGCAACCCTTGAACGGTCTGCCCTCAGCCGCCATAGCCTTTATAGTAGGCAGGAATATCTTTTCCATACATTCCTGCTGTTTGTCGGGGGTGTAGAGGGGGTTGGGCGCTATCGTACCCATTCCGCCCGTGTTAAGACCCTCATCGTTGTCATAAGCACGCTTGTGATCCATAGAACTTATCATAGGCTTTACTGTCTTGCCGTCTGTGAACGCAAGAACGGTTACTTCGGGGCCTGTCATAAATTCTTCGACAACTATTTCACTGCCGGATTTGCCGAATTTACCGTCAAGGAGCATTGAACGTACTGCGTTTTCTGCCTCCTGCTCGTCCTTGGCGATTATAACGCCCTTACCGAGTGCAAGACCGTCACACTTGATAACGGCAGGGAAGCTGTTCTGCTTTTTGATATATGCTATAGCCTCGTCTGCGTCCGTGAAGGTTTCGTAAGCCGCAGTGGGAATGTTGTACTTCTTCATCAGAGCCTTCGAGAAAACCTTACTGCCCTCAAGAATAGCGGCATTTGCTCTCGGTCCGAAGGTCTTGAAGCCCTCTGCGTTTAGCTTGTCCACCATACCCATAACCAGCGGATCGTCGGGGGCTACGAATACATAGTCGGGTCTGAGCTTCTTTGCAAGCTCAACACAGCCGTCAATATCGGTTGCCTTTACATTAAAGCACTCGGCATATTTAGAAATACCGCCGTTGCCGGGTGCGGCATACAGCTTGTCTACCTTCTTAGATTTTGCAAGGGCTGTTATTATGGCGTGTTCTCTGCCGCCTCCGCCTATTACAAGTACGTTCATGTTAAAAATACCTTTCTTTCTTTTGATTTATTCATTATTCGATGATAAGGCCAAGCAGCTTTGCGAACATTGCCGCCTGCCACACATCGACCTTTGCGCCTTTTAGCTCCGCTCCCGTATCGGAAACGGTAAGACCTTCGATATTACAGGAGGTGAAGTCAAGCCCTGCAAGCTTCGTGCCGAAAAACACAGACCTTGCCAGCGTAACGTTTTTAAGCTCCGTTTGTTTTATCTCACACGAAGAAAACAGAGCGGAGGAGAAGTCGGTATCCGTCACAGCTACCGATTGCAGCTTTGAACGCTGAAAATCCGACAACTCAAAGCTGCCCCCGTCAAAGCTGACGTTTTTATAAAACGAGTATTTGAAAGCTGTTCCGACCGCTTTACAGGAGATGAACGAGCAGGCTTTGAAATAGCTTTCGGAAAAATCGCTGTTTGAAATATCGCAGCCCTTGAAAACGCAATCTATAAAAGTGCATCCGGAAAAATCGCAGGCTGTAAAGCGGCATCCGTGAAACAGGCAGTTTCTGAAACATATGGCTGAAAAATCGGTTTCGGCACATATCAGCCTCGAAAAATCCGCCGCAATAAAATCCGATTCGTCATCACGCACTTTTGAAAGCTCGGCATCAATATCTGTTACCGTAAAAAGATTGTCGGGCAGCTTCGGAGCGGTCAATGACGCAGATAATGACTTTAATTCTGCTGTCATGTGTTTACCGAATTGTCAAACGACATTGACCCGAGCGTGTATTCAAGTGCTTTTGTGACTGCTTCTTCGTTATTGTCAAGGTGCAGAGCAATCAATGTGTACACTTTATTGCCGTGGCGGGCAAAATATATGTGCTGTGTTGCGGCAACGGAATTATCTCCGTCCGAGGATTTTACAGTTCCGTAAAATGCGTCGGTGTTGCCGATTTTAACCATGCTCTTGGTCGATGAATCGACATTATCGCCGACGACATAATAACTCATGTATTCCTCGCCGATCTCGGCTACCGTTCTGCCCTTTGTATCTTCGTCCTCATCACTGCACATAGCAACTATATTGGATGTGACCTCGCCGTTGTCGTCATAATGTACAAGATAAAGCTCGTTTTTATCTTCCTCATATTCACTGATGCCGGTATTGAAGTATACTCCGTCATCGTACATCAGAGAAAATTTGTTTATTTTATACTTGGTCGGACTTCCAACGGGGGTATACTGAGCAGGGGCAGGGGACGGTTTTTTCGTTTCGGACTTGTCGGTAATTGACGTGTTCGAGGTTTCGGGCTTTGCGGTCGTTGTTTCCGCTTTTGTAGTTTGCGTTGATGTTGCCGCAGTAGTTACTGCGGTAGTCTGCGGTGTCACTGTCTGGGGAACGGGGGTTGTTGATGATGTGGTACGGCTATCCGGATTTATGCCAAGCGGGTTTTTGATCGTTTTGGAGCAACCGCACATTCCTACGAGAATTGATGCGGCGCAAATCAATAATAGTGCTTTTTTCATCGGTCTTTCCTTTCTTCCGCTTTTATCGGCGGATGTTGAAGAATATAGAACGGTGTGGACTCTATGGTGAAAAATTCGGCATTTGACGGCATGATATAACGGAAGAACAGCGTGGTATTTTTTGTCGTAACAGTAACAGTATAGCCTTTTTGCTTTCTGAACAAAGTCATAGGCTTGTAGGTTACGCTCTCAACGTCCGTGTATCTGAAAATATAGGTATGGCGTTTGTTCGCTATACGCATAAGACGTTCATCGGCGTAGTAGCTGTACTGTTGCTCGCCATCTGAAACTATCCGTATATACCATATCGGCAGTATCGGCAGAATTACGGCAAGAGCAATTTTTATTATTATAATTGAGGTATTGTCAGATATTGCTCCTCCATTCAACAATATATTTAATGAATACAGGACGAACATCAATTCAAAGATACACGCTATTGCTATTTTCAATGCGGCAAACGGTGACAATACCCGAAATGTACCGCTCTGTCTGAATTCAAATCTGCCGTTGAGGATGTCTTTATCTGTATAAGTAAAATGCATAGTGATACCTTTATCGGAATTTAAAAATAACGGGCGGACGTGCCGCCCGTTTACTGAGCTTATCAGTGGTGGAAAAGTCTGATTCCCGTGAATGCCATTGCGATACCGTACTTGTTGCAGGTGTCGATAACATTATCGTCACGGATAGAGCCGCCGGGCTGTGCTATGTATTCAACACCGCTTCTGTGCGCTCTTTCAATGTTGTCACCGAAGGGGAAGAATGCGTCTGAGCCGAGCGAAACACCCTTCATTGTTGCAAGCCACGCTTTCTTTTCTTCTGTCGTGAATACGGCGGGCTTTACCTTGAAGATGTTTTCCCATGCGCCGTCTGCGAGAACGTCCATGTAATCCTCACCGATGTAAAGGTCGATAGCGTTATCTCTGTCTGCACGTCTTATGTTATCTACAAACTGTAAGCCCATAACCTGAGGTGACTGTCTTAAGTACCAGTTGTCAGCCTTTGTACCTGCAAGGCGTGTGCAGTGGATTCTTGACTGCTGACCTGCACCGATACCGATAGCCTGACCGCCGCAAGCGTAAGCTACGGAGTTTGACTGAGTGTACTTTAATGTGATCATTGCTATTGCAAGATCTATCTTTGCACTCTCGGGTATATTCTTATTCTCGGTCACAATGTTTGAGAACAGCTTATCGTCAATAACCAGCTCGTTTCTGCCCTGCTCGAAAGTAACTCCGAAAACCTGCTTACGCTCGATAGGCTCAGGAACGTACTCGGGGTCGATCTTGATTATATTGTAGTTGCCCTTTTTCTTTGACTTGAGAATTTCAAGCGCTTCGGGATCGTAATCGGGAGCGATAACGCCGTCGGAAACTTCACGCTGTATTATCTTTGCTGTTGAAACATCGCACTTGTCCGACAGAGCGATGAAGTCACCGTATGATGACATTCTGTCGGCACCTCTTGCTCTTGCATAAGCGCAGGCAAGGGGTGACAGCTCACCGAGATCGTCTACCCAGTATATCTTTTTGAGCGTGTCTGTGAGGGGAAGTCCTACAGCCGCACCTGCGGGTGAAACGTGCTTGAATGATGTTGCGGAGGGAAGACCTGTAGCCTTCTTAAGCTCGCTTACCAGCTGCCAACCATTGAAGGCGTCCATAAAGTTTATATAACCGGGCTTGCCGTTAAGCACTTCGATAGGAAGTGAATTGCCGTTTGCCATGAATATTCTTGACGGCTTCTGATTGGGGTTGCAGCCGTACTTTAACTGAAGTTCGTTCATTGTTTTATCCTTTCGCTTACTTGTTTTTATTGATTATGCGTGATTCGTACTTGCCCGTGGCAATGTCGATATAACGTGTAAAGAGTGAAACCTTGTTGTCTGCATTGAGGTTTTCCCATACCATTGATGTGAACGTGTCTATATCCGTATCGGGAATAACAACTGTTTTAGGCTCGCCTTCGTAGCTCGGCAGGGGGTTGCCGTCACACTTGTAGGTGTGAATGAATTTGCCCTTGCCGTTTAAGGGATTGCTGTAAGCGTAGGTGTATCTCTGACATGATGAGCCGTCGCCGTCTGCGCTCTTTAAGATAGACATTGCAAAATTCATATCGCCGTTGTCAAGGTGGACTATACCGGAAATTCTCGGTGTGTAGTTGGGTTTGTCATCTTCAAATTCTCTTGTTCTGAGAGCCTGCTCGAATGTCATCTGCTTGTCCATAAGCTCATAGATAGTGTCGGTCTGGTCGCCGTTTGTAACTATCGTCTTGTTGCCGAGAACTCTTACGGGTGCATAAATGATGAGGTGGGGATCTTCCATCTTGCTTTCATCGAAAGCCTGTGTTCTGATGCCCTCGCCGTCCTCTACAAAAATTCTGTTACGGCTGTTTTCGCTTCTGCCCATAATAAAGTAGGCGATTACCGCTTTTGTGCCGTCTGCGGATTTTCCTATCACGATGCCTCTGCCGTGATAAGCAAGAGAGTTAAGCTCTTTTTCAAGTGTTACAACTTCCATATAGCCTCCTGTTGCGGTTTTGCGTGGAACACGCAGTTTTCTGAATATAACTTGTTATAACGTCCTCAAAATCCCGTTTAGTCGGGAGAATGCGGACATAAGGTTCAATCGTCGATAACGGTTATGCCGTCTTTTACGGTTATCTTTCCCTCGCAGAAAAGACGTGCGGCACGGGGAAGAATCTTCCACTCAGCCTGCTCCATAACACGTTTCTGAAGAATTTCGGGGGTGTCGCCGTTTCTGACCTCAACTGCCTTTTGCAGAATGATAGGTCCTGCGTCACATTCCGCTGTTACAAAATGAACGGTAGCGCCTGTTACCTTTACGCCCTTTTTAAGCGCTTCCTCGTGAACGTGAAGTCCGTAGTAGCCCTTTCCGCAGAAAGAGGGGATAAGGGCAGGGTGAACGTTTATCATCTTATACTTGAACGCATCGCATACCTGCTCGTCAAGTATTGTCATAAAGCCTGCGTAGATGACAAGGTCAGCCTGCTCTTCCTTTAAAGCGTCAGCCATAGCCTTGCTGTAAGCGGCAACATCGGCATAGTCACGTCTTGCGAGAACTCTTGTCTTTATGCCGTTATCTGCTGCTCTTGTCAGTGCGTAGGCATCGGGCTTTGACGCAATAACGCAGGTGATTTTACCTCCGCCGAGTCCCTCGGACTTTTCAGCGTCGATAAGCGCCTGCAGGTTAGTTCCGCCGCCCGATACAAGTACAACGATATTTTTCATATTACTCAATTATGATGCCCTCGTCACCCTTGATTATTTCACCGATGCAGTAGCTTTCAACGCCTGCGTTTCTGAGTATCTGTACAGCTTCATCGGCATCGTCCTTGTCAACTACAACGGTCATACCGATACCCATATTGAAAGTATTGTACATATCGTGTTCGGAGATGTTTCCGACTTCCTGTAAGTGCTTGAAGATATAAGGCACTTCGTAGCTGTGCTTTGTAATCTTTGCTGTGAAGCCGTCGGGGAGTGAACGGGGAACGTTCTCGTTGAAGCCGCCGCCTGTGATATGCGAGATAGCCTTTACGTTCTTCTTTGAGATAAGCTCCAAAATGGGCTTTACATATATCTTTGTAGGTGTAAGGAGTGTTTCACCGAGAGTTTTTCCTGTGGGGAGGACTTCATCGAGAACTTCCTTGCTGTTTATGTTGAACACCTTTCTTACAAGAGAGAAGCCGTTTGAATGAACGCCTGTGGAAGCAAGGCCGATTATGATGTCGCCTTCCTTTACGGTGCTGTTGTCGATTATCTTCGACTTGTCAACAACACCTGTTGAATAGCCTGCGATGTCATATTCGTCTTCGGGCATCATTCCGGGATGCTCAGCGGTTTCACCGCCTATAAGCGCACAGCCTGACTGTACACAGCCGTCAGCAACGCCCTTTACTATAGCGGCTACCTTTTCGGGCACGTTCTTGCCTATAGCAATATAGTCAAGGAAATAAAGAGGCTTTGCACCGCAGCAGATTATATCATTTACGCACATAGCGACCGCATCTATACCGATCGTATCGTGCTTATCCATCAGCATTGCGAGCTTGAGCTTTGTGCCGACACCGTCTGTACCCGAAACGAGTACGGGTTCTTTCATATCTGCAATATCAAGCTGGAACAGACCGCCGAATCCGCCTATGCCTGTAAGCACACCGGGGATATTGGTGCGTTCAACGTCCTTTTTCATCAGACGAACACCTTCGTAGCCTGCGGTAACGTCAACGCCTGCTGCTTTATAGCTTTCTGAAAAACTGTTCTTCATAATAATAATTCCTTCCGTTTGGGGACTGATGTCCTTATGTGGTGGTTTTTTCTTTGCTTTCGCTGATTTTTCTGTCGAATTTATCCTTGTGCATTTCCGTGGGAATATCAGTGGGGTATTCTCCGCTGAAACAAGCGGTGCAATAACCGCATTCACAGCCGTTTGCGTGTACCGCAAGCTTCTTTGCGTTTTCCACGCTCAGATAACCGAGCGAATCTGTGCCTATTATGTCGCTGATCTCTTTTATCGAATGATGACAAGCGATAAGGTGTTCTCTCGAATCTATGTCGGTACCGTAGTAGCAGGGATTGAGGAACGGGGGAGCGGATACTCTCATATGAACCTCGGTGGCTCCCGCATCACGCAGTAATTTTACAATCCTGCCGCTTGTGGTGCCTCTTACTATAGAATCGTCTATAAGAACGACACGTTTGCCTTTTACGACACTGGCAACAACGTTCAGCTTAATCCGCACCTTGTCTTCTCTTGACGATTGACCGGGCGAGATAAAGGTTCTGCCGATGTATTTGTTCTTGATGAAGCCGATGCCGTAGGGAATACCCGACTGGTGAGAATAGCCTATGGCGGCATCTATTCCGGAATCGGGAACGCCGATTACTATATCCGCCTGCACGGGATGCTCAAGAGCTAAGAATGCGCCTGCACGAAGTCTTGCCTCGTGAACCGATGCACCCTCTATGACCGAGTCGGGACGTGCAAAGTAGATATATTCAAAAACGCACAAAGTATGCGGACGCTTGCCGCAATGATCTTTTATTGAGCGTACTCCGTTTTCATCGAATACAACAATCTCGCCGGGGAGCAGATCTCTTACGAATTTAGCGCCGACCGAGTCAAGAGCGCAGCTTTCGGAGGCAACTATATATGTTCCCTCGTTTGTTATGCCGTAGCAGAGCGGTCTGAAACCGTTCTCGTCACGGGCGGCAATCAGCTTTGCAGGCGACATGATAACAAGCGAATATGCGCCGTTTATCTTATTCATCGCACGGTTGAGAGCTTCTTCTATAGACGGAGCTTCAAGCCGTTCCTTTGTTACAAGGTAGCTTATAACTTCTGTGTCGCTTGTCGTATGGAAGATAGAGCCTTGTTTTTCAAGCTCGTGACGTAACTCGTAAGTGTTTACAAGGTTTCCGTTATGGGCGAGAGCCATTCTTCCTTTATAATGATTTACCAGAATAGGCTGGGCATTAAGACGTGCATTTGCTCCGGTCGTGCCGTAACGCACATGACCTACCGCCATATTGCCCTGTCCCAGTCCGTCAAGGCGCTCGGGAGTGAACACATCGTTCACAAGACCGGTGTCTTTGTAGGAATTGAAAACGCCGTCATCATTTACAACGATGCCGCAGCTTTCCTGTCCTCTGTGCTGTAATGCGAATAATCCGTAATATGTTGTTGCGGCAACGTTGGTCTTTTCTTTTGCGAAAACACCGAACACGCCGCATTCTTCATGCAAACCGCTTGTCAATGGAGTCATTCCTTTCCGTCCCAGCAATAAGTGCAAAGCTCACACTGTGGCTTGCCTATTGCCCGTACAGTTCCGTCAAGCGACTGGAATTCAAGCGATGTCAGCTTTAGTCTGCGGCATATTTCGTCACGCAGTTTCTTTCCACGCTCTGTGTTGGTGTCACTGTACTCGTCGATAAATCTGATACCATCTGCACCCTCGGCCTCATCAATTATCTGTCTTGCAATCAGCTCCATCTCCGATGTGCTACGGGAGAAGTTGAGATACTTACAACCGTACATTATCGGAGGACAGGCGCTGCGCATGTGTACTTCCTTAGCACCGTTCTCATAAAGGAACTCTACTGTTTCTCTCATCTGAGTTCCTCTTACTATGCTGTCGTCAACGAACAGCAGCTTTTTACCCTCAATAAGTTCGTGGACCGGGATCAGCTTCATTTTAGCTACCTGATTTCTCATTGTCTGGTTGGTAGGCATAAAGCTTCTGGGCCATGTGGGAGTGTACTTGATAAAAGGACGTGCGAACGGGATACCGCTCTTGTTTGCGTAGCCTATTGCGTGAGGTACGCCCGAATCCGGAATACCGCATACATAGTCAACATCCGGCAGCTTGCCGTTCTTTATGTCGTTCTCAGCCATAATCTCGCCGTTGCGTGTACGCATCGTTTCAACGGTCACACCCTCATATACCGCATTCGGATAGCCGTAATATGTCCACATGAACGAGCATATATGCATTTTACTTTCATCACCGTCGCTCAGCACTTCACAGCCGTCCGCAGTTATCATATCTATTTCGCCGGGACGAAGCTCTTTATATGTGCTGTAGCCGAGCTTCTGGAATGCGAATGATTCAAGGGATACGCAGTATCCGTCGCTCCTTTTTCCTACAATGATAGGAAGTCTGCCGTACTGATCTCTTGCGGCGATAATTCCGTCCTTTGTAAGAATGATAAGGGACATTGTACCGTCAATCTTGCTCTGGGCATATCTTATACCATCGGTGAAATTGTCCTTCTGTGCAATAAGCGCACCGATGAGCGAACCTGAGTTTATACTTCCGCTGCTCATTGTTTCAAAGTTTGCACAGCCGCTCTCGAGAAGTTCGGTTGAAAGCTGTTCGGCATTTCTGATTATGCCGATACTGCATATCGAATAAATACCAAGCTTTGAACGCACCAGCAGGGGCTGAGGGTCGGTATCGCTGATACAGCCGATACACAGCTTTCCCCTCATATCCGTAGCGTCCTGTTCAAACTTTGTTCTGAACGGTGAGTTTTCAATACTGTGGATAGCACGCTGAAAGCCTCTGTCGGGGCTGTATGCGGTCATACCGCCTCTGCGTGTTCCGAGGTGGGAGTGATAGTCTGTTCCGAAGAAAACATCGGTTATGCAGTCGTTGTTTGACGCCGCACCGAAAAATCCACCCATATATTATCCTGCCTTTTCCTGTTAGATTCTTTTCAATTGTTGTGATTATTTGCCCATAAGACGCTTCATTATTTCAGCGTAAGCGTCCTCAACACCGCCCATATCACGACGGAAACGATCCTTGTCAAGCTTCTCGTGAGTTGTGCTGTCCCAGAAACGACAGGTGTCGGGAGAAATCTCGTCGGCAAGAATTATTGTGCCGTCTGAGGTCTTACCGAATTCAATCTTGAAGTCGATAAGGTCGATGTTGAGCTTCTTGAAGAAGTCAAGCATAAATTCATTTACCTTGAAAGCGTACTTTGAGATAAGGTCGATCTCTTCCTTTGTTGCAAGACCGAGTGCAAGCGCATAGTAGTCGTTGATGAAAGGATCGCCCAGATCGTCATTCTTGTAGCTGAATTCAAGTGTGGGGCAGAGGAGCTTTGTACCTTCCTCGATGCCGAGCTTCTTTGAGAAACTGCCTGCGGCTACGTTTCTTACGATTACTTCGAGGGGAACGATAGAAACCTTTTTAACGAGTGTTTCTCTGTCATTCAGCTCTTTAACAAGGTGAGTGGGAACACCTGCTTTTTCCAGCAGACCGAACATATAGTTCGTCATTTTGTTGTTGATAACGCCCTTACCTGAGATAGTGCCTTTCTTGAGGCCGTTGAATGCTGTTGCATCATCCTTGTAGGATACGATAACAAGGTCGGGATCATCGGTTGCGAATACCTTCTTTGCCTTTCCTTCGTAAAGCTGTTCTTTCTTTTCCATTTTGTTTATCCTTTCTTCAGCGGCTGTGCCGTATTTATTGATTACATTATATATAGTACACCGATCAAAGCTCGGCAAGTACCTGCTCCATTTTTTTGTCAGCCTCAAGAACCTTTGCAGTCTGTGCTGCACGGTATGCCTTCATCTTTTCCATAAGGGCATCGTCTGATACCGCAAGGATCTGTACGGCGAGGAATGCCGCATTTGCCGCACCGTCAATAGCTACTGTAGCAACGGGAACTCCGGCGGGCATCTGTACTGTAGACAGAAGTGCGTCTATGCCCTCAAGTGCGCTTGCTTTTATCGGGATGCCGATAACGGGCAGGGGAGTCTGACCTGCGATAGCTCCGGCAAGGTGAGCGGCTTTGCCTGCGGCGGCAATGATAACGCCTGTGCCGTTCTTCTCGGCATTTCTTGCAAACTCGGAAACCTCTGCGGCACAACGGTGAGCGGAGAGAACACGAAGCTCTGTAGGAACTCCGAAGTCCTTAAGCACCTGAGCCGCTTTTTTTACGATAGGCAGATCGGAATCGCTGCCCATTACTATGGCTACTTTTTTCATTTACGAACATCCTTTCAGAAAATAAATAAAGCTGTGTAATCCAATTGCACAGCTTAAAAAATACACTTATTCTTATAATACGGCGTAGAAAAAGACATATATGAAAATTTACCGAGGCTTATCAAAGCTGTTGTAAGCTGTATTTTATTCATAGATCTCATGCTTTCCCTCCGTACTTGTTACTATATCATTTTACCTTATTTTAATAACAAATTCAAGTGCTAAAGCAGAAAATCTCTTAAATTGTGCTTTTTCAACAATAGTAGTGCTTTGTTTTTGTGCTATATGTACATTAATTACTTTATAAACTTTTTGTGACCTAAATTAACATAAAATCGTTTACACAGCGTTACAATTCAAAAATTTTCGATTATAGAGCGGAAAATCGAGAAAATCAGTAATCATGTTTCAACCGAATTGTTACAAAGATGTAACAGATTTTTGTGCAGGATGACGAAAAAGTGCCAAAAAAACAATTTTTGTAATCGTTTACGGTAAAAAAACACAACTACGGGCTTAAAATGCTTGCAAATTTGTGAAATGTGTGATATGATTATGTCAAAGAGGAAAAAGTGAACAAAACTTTTGACAAGCTACAGGTCTTTTTAGTGAATTATCCATTGTTGCATATACGGCAGTATATACCGTTATGCCACAGGAACTTCAACCGGAAGCCTGTTCTTACCGGGGAATTGTTTACGGCTCCTCTTTAATGAGGCCGCAAGGTCAGGCAGTGAAAGCGATAGCTATTCACAACAATGAATACTTCTGGAGGAATTACCAATGAAGAAAAGAATTTTAGCAGCTGTATTAGCATCTGCATCAATTCTGGGCGCAGTAGCAGGCTGCTCAAGCAACGCTACAAGCTCAGCAGGATCTTCTACAACAGATTCGAGCAAGACTGAAGAATCAAGCAAGACTGAAGAATCAAGCAAGACTGATGATTCAAGCAACGCAGGAACTTCCGATAAGTTCACACTTAAGGAAGGCGAAGGCAAGACTCTTAACATCGCTGTATGGAACGAAGAGTTCAAGAATTACTTTGATAAGTACATAAAGGCTAAGATGCCTGAGGGTGTTACAGTTAATTTCAAGATCACTGAAAACAAGGACAATGCTTATCAGAACAAGCTCGATGAAGACCTTCCCAAGAACGAAGCTGCATCTGCTGACGACAAGATCGATATGTTCTTATTCGAAGCTGACTACGCTCTCAAGTATGTTAACTCAGAGTACACACTTGATGTTAAGTCACTCGGTCTTACTGACGAAGATCTTTCAGGTATGTATCAGTATACAAAGGACGTTTGCACAACTCAGGATGATGCAAAGTTACTGAAGGGTGTTTCATGGCAGGCAACTCCCGGTCTGTATGCTTACAGACGTTCAATTGCTAAGGACGTTCTCGGCACAGATGATCCCGCGAAGGTACAGGAAGCTCTCGCTGACTGGACAAAGTTTGACGAAGTAGCTGCTAAGGCTGCTGATAAGGGTTACAAGATGCTCTCAGGTTATGATGATGCATACAGAACCTTCTCAAACAACGTTGCTGCTCCTTGGGTTAACGAAAACAAGGAAATCATCGTTGACGCCAACATCATGAAGTGGGTTGACCAGACTAAGACATACACAGACAAGGGTTACAACAACAAGACATCTCTTTGGTCTGATGCTTGGGCTGCTGACCAGGGTCCCGACGGTAAGGTATTCGGCTTCTTCTACTCAACATGGGGCATCAACTTCACACTTGCAGGTAACTCACTTGCAGTTAAGGAAAAAAACGGCGGTAAGCTCGAAGTAGGTAACGGCGGTTACGGTGACTGGGCAGTTTGCTACGGTCCTCAGGCTTACTTCTGGGGCGGTTCTTGGCTCGCTGCTGCAAAGGGCACAGATAACGCTACATTAGTTGGCGATGTTATGAGAGCATTCTGCTGCGACAAGGACTTCGGTCTTCAGTTCACAAAGGATACTCAGGACTACTACAACAACGAAGCTGCAATGAAGGAACTCGCTGCTTCTGACTTCAAGTCAGCATTCTTAGGCGGTCAGAACCACATCGCTCTGTTCGTTGAAACAGCTCCCAAGATCGACATGAGCAAGATTTCTGTCTACGACCAGGGTCTTAACGAGACATTCCAGGCTAAGTTCAAGGAATACTTCGACGGTACTGTTGATAAGGATACAGCACTCAAGAACTTCTATGAGGCTGCTATTGTTAAGTATCCTGAGCTCAAGAAGCCCGCTAACGCATAATAAAGGCTTTGTGGCTTAAACAATATTGACCTTCATCTTGACTGCGGGTTCTGTGAATTCGCAGTCAAGTATGTTAATGGGGCGAATTACGGATGTTTCCGCCTTATTAACATACTTGACTGCTCAAGATGGAGAATATACTGAGATTTTTATAAGGAGTGTTTTTATGGCTCAGGCAGCTAACGCAGGAAGCGCGCCGGTAAAAGCCAGAAAAGGACAAATCGGGAAATATAAAAAATGGGGCTACATATTTATGCTCCCGTTCATATTAGTTTTCCTTGTTTTCCAGGCTTGGCCGCTTATTCAGACTTTCTATTACAGTATGTTCAAATACTTCAAGTCGGGTCTTAGTTGGATAGGACCGGAGTTTGTCGGATTTGATAACTTTGTGGCAATTTTTGATATGAGTTCAGGTAACAATATACTTGCACTCACATGGAATACGCTTATCATGTGGGTACTGGGATTTGTTCCGCAGATAATCATTTCATTACTTTTTGCTTACTGGTTTACTAATGTAAGACTTCGTTTAAGATGTCTTGGATTCTTCAAAACTGTAATGTATATGCCTAACCTTATCATGGCATCTGCATTTGCAATGCTGATATTCTCAATATTCTCCGATATCGGACCTATCAACGAGCTTATCAAGCACACTACCGGCGGCGAGGCTTTCAGATTCCTCAGCTATACGGGCAGTACGATGGGACTTGTAGCGTTCATGAACTTCATTATGTGGTTCGGTAACACGACAATTCTGCTGATGGCGGCAATGATGGGTATCAACGAATCTGTTATTGAGGCTGCTGAAATCGACGGTGCAAGCAGCTCACAGATATTCTGGAAGATAACTCTTCCTCTTATCAGACCTATACTCGTATACGTTATGATCACTTCGCTGATCGGCGGTCTTCAGATGTTCGATGTACCGCAGATCCTTACCGGCGGTCAGGGAGGCCCGAATAACACTACCAAGACGCTTATCATGTATCTGAACGAACAGATCGGTACATCTAAGAACTATGGTATGGCAGGTGCGCTTTCAGTAATTATATTCATTGTATGTGCGGCACTCAGCCTGGTTGTTTACTACTTCTTTGCTGCTGACAGAAGCAACAAGAAGTCTAAAAAAGGAGGTAAGTAAGTATCATGGCAAAAAAGGAAAAGGTACTTGAACATACCTCAGCACTTCAGCAAAACAGAACAGATCCGGATATGAAGGTAAAGCCTACTCTTATTATTCACAGAATAATCTGTTATATCGTTCTTATCTTCTTCTCAATCCTGTGTTTGTTCTTCTTCTACATCCTGCTTGTTAACGCAAGCCGTTCACATTATGATATTATGTCCGGCTTCTCGTTCCTGCCGGGAAACCAATTTATCAATAACTTCCAGAGTGCGATTTCAAACACAACGATACCTGTAGTAAACGGTGTTATCAACAGCTTGATTATCGCAACGTGTACAGCGATATTGTCGATTTATTTCTCGGCAATGACCGCATATTCAATTCATGTATATGACTTCAAAGGTAAGAAATTTATCTTTAACTTCATATTACTTATCATGACGATTCCTACACAGGTTTCTGCACTCGGTTTCTTCAGTATGTGTACCGATTGGGGACTCAGAGATACATATATTCCTCTTATAGTTCCTGCTATTGCGGCTCCTGCAGTGTTCTTCTTCATGATTCAGTACATGAAGAGCTCGCTTCCGATTGATATTATCGAGGCGGCAAGAATAGACGGTTCGGGCGAATTCAGAACATTCAACACGATCGTTCTTCCTATGCTGAAGCCTGCTCTTGCAGTACAGGCAATATTCAGCTTCGTTGCATCATGGAACAACTACTTCCTTCCTGCGTTGATTATTGATACATCAACAAAGAAGACAATGCCTATCATGATTGCACAGCTTCGTTCAGCAGACTTCTTAAAGTTTGATATGGGTCAGGTTTATATGTTCATTTTCATAGCGATCATACCTGTTATCATCGTTTATTTCTGCTTATCGAAATTCATCATCGCCGGTGTTTCACTCGGTGGTGTAAAGGAATAAGACAATTTTGGGTTAATATATTTTATACAGAAACGGCATCGGAAATCTTCCGGTGCCGTTTTGCCGTATATAATGCTGTGACAGTTGCCTTGTGGCATACAAGCTAAGAGCGTATGAAGCATAAGAAAATCCCCTGTTAATCGCTTAACAGGGGATCGGAGTTTATTCGGTTATGGATTAGCCAAGTCTTGCTTCGAGATCAGCGAGTTCCTGCTTTAAACCGTCGGGGAGCTTGTCACCGAACTGCTTGTAGAATTCCTTCATCTCTTCTACTTCCTTCTTCCAGAGGTCTCTGTCAACTGCGAGCAGCTTGTCTTCAACTTCTGATGTAACCTCGTCCTCGATACCCTTGAGGTTGATGTCACCCTTCTTAGGAAGGTAGCCGATAGGAGTCTTTTCAGCGTCGATTGTGCCTTCACATCTCTTGATGATCCAGTCGAGAACTCTCATGTTGTCACCGAAACCGGGCCACATAAAGTTGCCATTCTCGTCCTGCTTGAACCAGTTAACGTTGAAAATCTTAGGAGCCTTGTCTCCAAGCTTCTCGCCCATTTCGAGCCAGTGTGCCCAGTAATCAGCCATGTGGTAGCCGCAGAAGGGCTTCATAGCCATAGGATCGTGACGGAGTACGCCTACTGCACCTGTAGCAGCTGCTGTTGTTTCAGAAGAAACTGCAGAGCCTACATATGTGCCGTGCTGCCAGCTGAATGACTGGTAAACCAGAGGAGTTGTAGCTGCACGTCTGCCGCCGAAGATGATAGCTGAGATCGGAACACCCTGGGGGTTGTTGAACTCAGGTGAAATGCAGGGGCAGTTCTGAGCGGGAGCTGTGAAACGTGAGTTAGGATGAGCGAGCTTGTTGCCTGCTGCTGTATATTCCTTACCGTTAACCTTGTTGCCCTTCCAGTCTGTTGCATTCTCGGGAGGATTCTTGTCAAGACCTTCCCACCAAGCTGTCATATCATCATTGTTGATAGCAACGTTTGTGAAGATTGTGTTCTTTCTTGTAGATGCAAGTGCATTGTAGTTGCTCTTTGCGTTTGTACCGGGAGCAACGCCGAAGAAGCCGTTCTCGGGGTTGATAGCGTAAAGTCTGCCATCGGGACCCTGCTTCATCCAAGCAATATCGTCACCTACTGTGAATACTTCATAACCAGCCTTCTTGTATCCCTCGGGAGGAATAAGCATAGCGAGGTTTGTTTTACCGCAAGCTGAGGGGAATGCTGCTGTGATATACTTGATGTCGCCATCGGGCTTCTTAACGCCGAGGATAAGCATATGTTCAGCCATCCAGCCTTCCTTCCAGCCCTGGTAAGAAGCGATACGGAGTGCGAAGCACTTCTTGCCGAGCAGTACGTTACCGCCGTAAGCTGAGTTGATAGACCAGATCGTGTTGTCTTCGGGGAACTGAACGATGTATCTCTTTTCGGGATCAACGTCAGCCTTTGAGTGAAGGCATCTTACGAAGTCGTTGGAGTCATCGGGCAGGTTCTTGAATGCCTGTGCACCCATTCTTGTCATAATGTCCATGTTGAGTACAACATAGATAGAGTCTGTCAGCTCAACACCAACCTTAGCGATAGGTGAGCCGATAGGTCCCATTGAGTAGGGGATAACGTACATTGTACGACCCTTCATAACGCCGTCATAGAGCTTTGTCAGCTTAGCGTACATTTCCTTAGGATCCATCCAGTTGTTTGTAGGACCTGCATTCTCCTTCTCTCTTGAGCAGATGAATGTTCTGTCTTCTACACGGGCAACGTCGTTTTCAGCTGTTCTGTGATATAAGCAGCCGGGGAGCTTTTCCTGGTTGAGCTCAATCATCTCGCCTGTTGCGATAGCCTCGTCACGAAGCGCCTTGAGCTGCTCCTCGCTGCCATCGATCCATACAACCTTGTCGGGCTGTGTGAGGGCTTTCATTTCTTCAACCCACTTTAAAACATTCTGATTCTTTGTCATAACCGATTGTTCTCCTTTTCTTTATTTTATCAGCTTATGCTGATGAAAGTCATTCGGTAGGGAATTACTGATACGGTTCATCGTACCTTGTTCCCCATTTACTATTATAAACTATTTTTTGCAATAGGTCAATAGCAAAATTGCAAAAACGACAAAAAAATTGCACAAAGTAAGCGTAATGCAACCGACATTTTAATTTACGTCGGGAAAACTTATTACACGGCTGTATAACAGGTTTTCTTAAGGTCACGCTACCTTGTGCTTTTTATTTTACTATTTTAATATCTACTGATTTTAAAGGAATTAAATGTCAGCTTTGACTTCCTTGCGAAGCAGTATTATCGCAAGAAGGTTCGGTATTGCCATAAGGCCGTTGAACAGGTCGGATACGTCCCATACGACTGTTGCCTTAATCACTGCTCCCACGAAAGCGGTAACAATGAAAATTGCAAGATATACGCCTACCCACTTCTTAGTGAACAGGTAAACGAAACAGCTTCTGCCGTATATCCACCAGCCTGTAACGGTTGTTATCGCAAAGATGAATGTTGCGATACTGAGGAATGCACCGGCGAAATCGCCAAGACCGTTCTGAAAGGCAACAAGAGCCATGTTGAAACCACCTGCCTTTTTGTCTACCAGCTTGTCAGCACCGCTTGAAAGTATACAGAGTGCTGTCATTGTGCAGATGATGATGGTATCAATGAAAACCGAAAGCATTGCCCACATACCTTGAGTATGGTGCTTGTCAGCGCTTGAGTTTGCATTAATCATTACTGATGAGCCAAGACCGGCTTCGTTTGAGAATACTCCTCGTTTTACGCCCCACTTCATAGCCTCGAGCATTACAACACCGACAGTTCCTCCGCCTACAGCCTTGAAAGAAAAGGCTTCTGTGAATATCCTTGCAAATACGCCCGGAATATTTTGATAATTCATTATAATTACAGTAAGGCAACCGATCAGATAGCCTCCTGCGGCTATCGGGATTACCCACGATGTAACTTTACTGAGGCGGTGGATGCCTCCGGGTGCTATTGCGGCAATTACTGCGGCACAAAGAATTCCCGATACCCATAGAGGTACTCCAAGACAGTTCTGAAGCGCCATTGAAGCTGAATTCACCTGAGCCATATTGCCTATGCCGAAGCTGGCACCTATACAGCAGACAGCGAACATTCCTGCAAAGAATACACCGAGCTTTTTGCCGCCGAACGCTTTTTTTATGTAGGCGAACGGTACGCCGCCCGTAAGGCCGTCCGACTGCACGGTTCTGTATTTTGCACCGAGATAGTTTTCGGCAAAGCTGGTAGCCATACCGAGAAGTGCGGAAATCCACATCCAGAATATTGAGCCTGCGCCGCCTATTGCAATAGCGCTTCCTATTGCGATAATATTTCCTGTTCCTACTGTTGCACCGAGTGCGGCGGTAAGGGTTCTGAAAGGGGAAACCTTCTTTCCGTCAGCCTCAGGCTGTTTTGTAAGGAGTGTACGCTTTATTATAGTAGGGAAGTGCAGTACCTGCAAGCCCTTTGTTCTTATCGTGAAGATAATTCCCGAGCCTGCAAACAGTATAAGCACCGGTATGCCCCACACTATGTTTTCGTTTATCCACTCTAATATTTCCATACTGACTTGTTCCTTTTCATCAAGCACAGACGTGGGTGCCTGTACGTTTTATATATTGATTGTATTCCCGAATATCACCGATTATGACGGGGAAGCTTCACATCACGATATAATCTCGGCATTTCAGGGTAATTTCCGATTAAAAATAGTATATAAAAAAAGTAAAATCTGATAAAATTTTGAATAGTTACTGCTTGTTAATAATTAAAAGCAAAAGTATACAAGTCGAAAAATAACCCCTCCGGTTTTCCCGGAGGGGCGTAAAAACCTATTCTATTCCGACTATTCAAAATTTTTGGGCTTTTAGATTATTTCGTGCGGATTATTCGCCGCAGTATTCCTTCTTGTAGTATTCAACAAGGCCTACGAGATCCTCGTAACGCTTCTTGGAGTTAGCAACAGCCTTATCGAACAGTACGTTAGCTCTTTCGGGGTTAGCACGCATAAGAGAGTTGTAACGAACTTCTCTCATCATGAATTCCTTGTAATCGCCTGTAGGAGCCTTGCTGTCGAGTGTGAACGGATTTGTTCCTGCAGGAGCAGCGGGGTTGAATCTGAACAGATGCCAGTAACCTGCCTGTACAGCTTCCTTTTCTACCTTCTGAGCGATTGTAAGGCCGCCCTTGATACCGTGGTTGATACAAGGAGCATAAGCGATAACCAGTGAAGGACCGTCATATGCTTCAGCTTCTGCGATTGCCTTTAAGCACTGGTTCATATCTGCACCCATTGAAATCTGAGCAACATATACATAACCGTACTTCATAGCGATACCGGAGAGATCCTTCTTCTTAACGTCCTTACCGCCTGCTGCGAACTGTGCAACAGCACCGATGTTTGTAGCCTTTGAAGCCTGTCCGCCTGTGTTGGAGTAAACTTCTGTATCGAATACGAATACATTTACATTCTTGCCTGATGCGAGAACGTGGTCAACACCGCCGTAACCGATGTCGTATGCCCAGCCGTCGCCGCCGAATATCCAGTTGGACTTCTTAGCGAGGTAATTCTTAGCCTTGAGAACTGCATTCTTTTCAGAGCAGTCGCAATCAAGTGCCTCAAGAGCAGCAACGAGATCCTTTGTAGCAGCAGCGTTTGCCTTACCGTCGTTAGCTGTTTCGAAGTATGTGTCGATCTTAGCCTTAATGTCAGCGTTTTCAGTCTTTTCAGCAATTGCCTTTAACTGACCCTGTGCTCTGTGTCTTAATGTATCCTGAGCGATGAACATACCGAGACCGTACTCAGCATTATCCTCGAACAGTGAGTTGCCCCAAGCGGGACCCTTGCCTTCCTTATTTACTGTATAAGGAGTTGAGGGAGCAGAGCCGCCCCAGATTGATGAACAGCCTGTAGCGTTGGCAATGTACATTCTGTCGCCGAAGAGCTGTGTGATGAGCTTAGCGTAAGGAGTTTCTCCACAGCCTGCGCAAGCACCTGAGAATTCGAGCAGGGGCTGCTTGAACTGTGAACCCTTAACTGTTGTTTCCTTGAACTTCTCGTGAACCTCGGGCTTGTCGGCTACTTCCTTAACAGCGTAGTCGAACATGGGCTGTTCGTTCATCTGAGAATCAAGTGACTTCATAACGAGTGCCTTGTTCTTAGAGGGGCAAACCTGTGCGCAAACGCCGCAGCCTGTGCAGTCGAGAACAGAAGTTACCATAGCGAACTTCATGCCGGGAAGACCCATAGCGTCCTTCATCTTTGCACCTGCAGGAGCCTTAGCAACTTCTTCTTCGGAAAGAATTACGGGACGGATTACTGCGTGAGGACAAACGAATGAACACTGGTTACATTCGATACAGTTCTCGGGAATCCACTCGGGAACGTCTACTGCGATACCACGCTTCTCATAAGCTGCAGAGCCCTGGGGGAATGTACCGTCAGCCATGCCCACGAATGTAGATACGGGGAGCTTGTCGCCTCTCTGAGCGTTAACGGGGATAAGGATATTGTTAACGAAATCAACGAGATCCTTTCTGTCACCTGTAGCTGTGTGAACGGGAAGTGTACCCTCAGCGTCAGCCCAAGATGCAGGAACGTCAACTTTGATAACCTCGCCTGCGCCCTTTTCGATTGCGGCGTAGTTCATGTTAACAATGTCGTCACCCTTCTTAGCGAATGACTTGTAAGCAGCCTTCTTCATATATTCGATAGCATCTTCAGCGGGGATGATGTTAGCGATTGAGAAGAATGCAGACTGTAATACAGTATTTGTCTTGTTGCCAAGACCGATTTCCTTAGCTACCTTGATAGCGTTGATGATGTAGAAGTTGATGTTGTTCTTAGCGATGTATGCCTTAACGGGAGCGGGGAGCTTCTCGTCAAGCTCGTCAACTGTCCACTGGCAGTTGAGCAGGAATGAACCGCCGGGTACAACGTCCTCAACCATATCGTACTTGTCGATGTATGAGGGGTTGTGGCAAGCTACGAAGTTAGCCTTGTTTACAAAGTAAGTTGACTTGATAGGTGACTTACCGAAACGAAGGTGAGAAATCGTAACACCGCCCGACTTCTTTGAGTCGTATGCGAAGTATGCCTGAGCATACATATCTGTGTGGTCACCGATGATCTTGATAGAGTTCTTGTTTGCACCGACTGTACCGTCTGAGCCAAGACCCCAGAACTTACAGCAGGTTGTGCCTTCGGGAGTTGTGTTGGGGTTCTCACCGATGGGCAGTGAAAGACCTGTAACGTCATCCTCGATACCGATTGTGAACCTGGGCTTTTCTGTGTTGTTGTATACTGCAATGATCTGAGCAGGGTTAGTATCCTTAGAACCAAGACCGTAACGACCTGTGAATACGGGTACATCCTGGAACTTGCCTGCCTGCTTGAGAGCTGCAACAACGTCGAGGTATAAGGGCTCGCCGAGTGCGCCGGGTTCCTTTGTTCTGTCAAGAACTGTAATCTTCTTAACTGTTTCGGGAATAGCAGATACGAAAGCGTCAACGCTGAAGGGTCTGTAAAGTCTAACCTTAACGAGACCAACCTTCTTGCCCTGAGCTAACATATAGTCGATTGTTTCTTCGATAGTATCGCAAACAGAGCCCATAGCAATGATTACCTGCTCAGCATCGGGAGCACCGTAGTAGTTGAACAGCTTGTAATCTGTACCGATCTCAGCATTTACCTTGTCCATGTACTTCTGTACGATAGCGGGTGTAGCTTCATAGTACTTGTTGCTTGCTTCTCTTGCCTGGAAGAAGATGTCGGGGTTCTGAGCTGTGCCGTGCAGAACGGGCTTCTCAGGATTGAGAGCTCTGTTTCTGAAAGCGTCTACAGCTTCGTGGTCGAGCATCTTGTCGAGTGTTTCATAGTCCCATACTTCGATCTTCTGGATTTCGTGTGATGTTCTGAAACCGTCGAAGAAGTGAAGGAAAGGAACTCTTGCTTCGTATGTTGAAAGGTGAGCTACAGCACCGAGATCCATAACTTCCTGAGGGTTAGTGGAGCAGAGCATTGCATAGCCTGTCTGACGGCAAGCGTAGATATCGCTGTGATCACCGAAAATAGAAAGTGCGTGTGTTGCAAGAGCACGAGCGGAAACATGAATAACGCTGGGCAGTAATTCACCTGCAATTTTATACATATTGGGGATCATGAGCAGTAAGCCCTGTGATGCTGTGTAAGTTGTAGTACATGCACCTGCTGCGAGAGAGCCGTGAACTGCGCCTGCTGCGCCGGCTTCTGACTGCATTTCTACTACCTTTACTTCCTGTCCGAAAATGTTCTTTCTTCCGGCTGTTGACCAGGAATCTGTTACTTCAGCCATTACTGAAGATGGTGTAATGGGGTAAATCGCTGCAACGTCAGTAAACGCATAAGACACGTGACCTGCGGCGTTGTTACCGTCCATAGTAAGTTTTTGTCTTCCCATGGGAATCGTCCTCCTTTGTTTTTGCATACGGTCATAACAAGACGTATGCTTTCAACTTAGTATTATATCATAATCGTTCCGGAATGTAAACCTCTAAAAGTGAAAATTTTCAGAATTTTTTAGTTTCCTGTACAATTTTTTGAGTCAGCTTAAGCTAACCCGATATAACTGTCTTTGAAAGAATGTTTTCCGCCGGCAACGCAAAATATGCTCTGTATATGATGTGACAGGCGTATTTCCGCTATCTGTGCGGTGAAGGCGGCAGTGCCGCTGTGAGCGGATATCTGTTGTTTCGATAATCTTTGTGAAAAGTAAGAAAAAATTTCCCGCTCCTCCTTGAAATAATCGCCGTTTAATGATACAATATTATATATAAACTTACTATGAAATTCGCTGCAACAGCAGTTTTAGGAACGGAGCAGAAAAATTGATCCAGTATTTAAAGGATATCTGGGAGAATATACAGAGTGTTTTTGCAACAATGGGAATTGTTGATTATCTTGATATTCTCCTTCTTGCCTATCTCATATATAAAGGCATTAAAATCATCAAGGAAACACGGGCGGAGCAGCTTATCAAAGGTATAATTCTGCTGGCTATACTTTTCTTTGTCGTAAACCAGTTTCAGCTGAAGGCGATGAAGGTTATAATAGAAACCTTCCTCAATGTCGGAATTATCGCTATACTTATTGTATTCCAGCCTGAGCTTCGCCGTGTGCTTGAAAAAATGGGACGAACCACAAAGGTAAAAAAGCTGGCTCTTAATTTTGAAAGTAAGACGGATGCGGCGACCGCCGACATACATAACTGTATAGAGGCTGTCTGTACGGCTTGCGAACAGCTTTCGCAGACCGCTACGGGCGCACTTATCGTATTCGAGCGTGAAACAAAGCTCGGTGAGCAGATAGACACCGGTACGATAATCAACGCAACGCCGAGCCCTGAGCTTTTCGGTAATATATTTTTCCCGAACACACCGCTGCACGACGGTGCGGTGATAATCCGTGACAGCAAGGTATATGCCGCAGGATGTTTCCTGCCTAAGCCTCAGAAGGAAGAACTGATTTCAAAGGCTCTCGGTTCACGTCACAGAGCGGCTATCGGTATGAGCGAGGTTTCAGATGCGGTGATAGTTGTCGTTTCGGAAGAAACCGGTACTATATCTATAGCCGAAAACGGAAGTCTTACACGCTTTTACAATAAGGATACACTGCGAAAGCTGCTTACGGCAAAGCTGATTCCGGAAAAGCCCGAAGCAAAGAAGATGAAGAATAAGGCTTTAAAAAAGCATAAGAAAAACGCACCCGATGCGAAAAAAGAACAGGGGGCGGATAAATAATGAAGGAATGGATAAAGAGTTTTTTTCAGAATTTTGTAAAGAATCTTAAGAATATTATATTTGCGCTGATTATTGCAATCATTGTATGGTTTGCAATCTCGATGCAGATATTCCCGGATGTCACGACTCACGTCAGCGATATTCCGGTTGAAGTCAAGGCTACGGAATATATGACGGAAAATGCGCTTTCCGTAACGAACAGTTATGTTGATAAGATAACCGTACAGGTAACAGGCAAAAGATATGAGGTAGGAAACCTTACTGCAAGCGATTTTACAGCCAGTGCGGATCTGTCGGCTATCACGGCGCCTGGTGAATATAAGGTAAAGGTTAACGTAACACCGGTAAAGGAAAACAGCTGTACGGTTGACGATGAGGGTCTGAGCGTTAAACTCAAGGTCGAAAAGACGGTATCAAAAACGTTCAGTATTTCCGACGGCAGTATGAAGGCTGTAGCTGAAGGCATTACCGCTACGGCGGGTATGAAGATAGACAGCGTTACCGCTGAGCCTTCGACTATAACGCTTACGGGCGACAGCACCGCAATAGACGCAGTGAAATCGGTCGAGATACGTTCTGTATTTGCAGGCGAAACCTCAGAATCGGTTTCTTCAAAAGGTCAGATCGTTCTGCTTGGCAGTAACGGAGATATAATCGAAAATCCCGATATAAAATACGACAACGAGAGCTACACCGTGAATATAACGCTGTATAAGCAAAAAACATTACCGCTTACCGTACAGTTTACGAATGTTCCGTCAAACTTTGATTTAAGCAGTCTTAAATACAGCATCTATCCGGAATCGCTCACTGTTTCTTCACCCGACGATTCACTTGATTCACAGGAGAAGTTCGAGATAGGAACGATAGATCTCAGTCAGCTTACGACCAAGTATTTGCAGAAGCTGACGCTTCCGATAGCTTTACCCGAAGGATATAAGAATATCAGCGGAAACACATCCGCTATGGTTTCGTTTGAGGATGCGGAGAATTACACGTTCCTCAGCTATACTGTCCAGAAGGACAATATCCGTATTATAAACGCACCGGACAATTTTGATGTCGATGTTCTTACAAACGAACTCAGCGTCAATGTTACGGGTCCGGCAGATGAAATAGCGGCGCTTGCGTCCAAGGATATCTATGCGACAATAGACCTTATGGGAACTACTCTTACCGCAGGGCTTAAAGATGTGACTGCGGAATTCACGTTGCGTGGAACCAAGGTCAGAAGCTGGGTTACAGGAGAATACAAGGTATCTATACTGGTAACCGAGAGGGCAGAGGATACTGCGGATTAAAATCGGAACGGAGATGTTTTCTTGAATATTTCATTGCTTTCACAGGCGGTCGGTACGTCTACCGATCCGCTTGAGAATGCGCAGGAGCAGATAAAAGAAGCTGAAACGTTTTTCAATCAAATGATAAACGCTTTTGTAGGATATCTGCCTACGCTGATTGCGGCGGCGATAATACTGATAGTAGGAATAGTTATTTCCAAACTCGTGCTGAAAATGATGAGCAGGGGTATGAAACACGATGTTATCGACAAGACTGTTTCACGCTTTATTTATTCATTGGTCAGAATACTGCTTTATGCGCTGCTTGCTACTATTGTTCTCGCCGTTCTCGGCGTTCCAATGACTTCTATAATAGCGGTGATAGGTACGGCAGGCGTTGCCATCGGACTTGCGCTTCAGGACAGCCTTTCAAATATAGCGGGCGGATTCAGCATAATGCTCACAAAGCCGTTCAAAATAGGAGATTACATCAAGGTCGATGATGTCGAGGGTACGGTTGAAGCAATCAATATGTGGTATACCGAGCTTCATTCATACGATAATAAAGCCATCTTCTATCCCAACGGGCAGATAACATCAAAGAAGGTCACCAACTATACAACGCTTGGAATAAGGCGTGTGGATATGGTATATACGATTTCTTACAACACCGATTTCAGAAAGGCGATGGAGGTTCTCAAAAGCATCACAGACGCTCACGAGCTTATACTTAAAGAGCCTGAGCCGAAAATCAGGATAACCGAGCTTGCCGAGAGTGCTGTAAGAATAACCTGTTATCCGTGGGTAAAGGCTGAGGACTACTGGACGGTATACTTTGACCTTAACGAAGCGGTCAAGGAGCAGTTTGATAAGAACGGTATCGAGATACCCTATAATCAGCTTGATGTGCATCTGAAAAAAGATAATCAGGATGCCGTTACGAAAAAATAAAGCAGGCAATAATGCTTTCGCAGAGCTGTCGCAGGCTCTGCGAATTGTTATATCGGACGATATACGGTAGGGGGATTTGATTTGCAAATGAGAAAAGGAGTTTTTTATGGATAAGATACATCTGAAATCACCGTCAAACTGGATAAACGATCCCAACGGATTTATATATTATAAAGGTAAGTACCATTTGTTCTATCAGCATTTTCCCTATGCGCCGGTATGGGGCAGAATGCACTGGGGACACGCTGTAAGTGACGATCTTGTTACATGGGAGCATAAGGGGATAGCTCTTTATCCTACCAAGAAAAATGACAGGAGCGGATGCTTTTCGGGTAGTGCGGTCGAGCTTGACGGGAAAATGCACATTTTTTATACCGGCATAAATTATCGTGAAGAAGATCCCGAAAATATCAACTGCGCACTGAATTACGGCTTTATAGCGTCACAGATGAAGATTGTTTCGCAAGACGGATATACCTTTGATAATTTCAATGCGAAAACTACGATAATTCAACCTTTGCGTGACAGCACTTCAGGCTCGGAATCCGACACCAGAGATCCTAAGGTATGGCGTGGCAGTGATGCGTGGTATATGATAGTCGGAAGCACCTATGACAACAACGGAAGATTCCTGTTTTTCAAAAGCGAAAATCTTGAAAACTGGGAATATGTGAATTATTGCGAAAAAAGAGGATTCGGCTGTATCTGGGAATGCCCGGATTATTTTGAAGTCAACGGTAAAGGCTTAGTAATCTTTTCACCCATCGGAATACTTGATGATAATATGACGTATGATTCTGCGGCGATATGCTGTTTTGCGGATTTTGACGAAAAAAGCTGTAAAATGACTATGAGCGATGAATACAGTATGTTTGATTACGGCATAGATCTGTATGCGCCGCAGAGCAATATGGACGAAAACGGCAGACATGTAGTTATTGCGTGGGCGAGAATGCCCGAAGCGGTAGGCGATAATGAGAATAAACGCATAGGTATGATGTGTATACCTCGTGTGGTTGACATAAGAAATAATCACATATATTTTTCACCTCACCCAAACATAAGAAAAGCCTTTTCAAAAAAGAGCGGCAAGCCCTCGCATAAATCGGGATATATGCTGAAAACAGCGATAAACAACGGGGAGAGCATAAATATCGGCGGTTATATCATCCGCCGTGAAGATGATATTATCATAACTGATCGTGCAGCGGTTTTTATAAATGATAAAAATTACAGACTTATTGCAAAAACACCTGTTGTGAAAGAGGGGAACAGGCTCGAAATCTATGTCGACAGCAATCTGATAGAAATATATATCAATGACGGGGAATATGTGCTGAGCAGTGTGGTTTACGGATTGTCGGATATAATTGACGGCGGAGAATACGAGATTTTCGTAACGGAATAAATATCTGAAAGGAAATATATTATGGAAGAAAAGAACACAAATGTTTCGCAAACGGAAGAAAATCCGGAGCAGAACAGCCCTGAAATATCGGCTGAGAATGAAAGCACGACCGAAGCGGCAAAAGACGGCGTTAAGACGGCAGTGCCTAAATGGCTTATTGTAATTATAGCGGCTATGGCGGCGGTGATAATAGGGCTTTCGGTAACGCTCGCAGTGATTCTTGCGGGAGGAAAAACCGTTGATGAATCGTCATCATCGCAGAGCGGCACATCCGCAGATAACAGCGAAAACTCATCATTATCCCAAAGCACGCAGAGCGATATTTCGACAGACAGCTCGCAGGGCGCTGTAACGGAAGATGGCATTGTCCTGCAATATTCCGTAGATAATTCGTGGGGCGACGACGGCAATCTGAATTACGGAGTTCAGTTTGGTATCACCAACAATACAAACAGCGGAATTTCGGGCTGGGAGCTGGTCGTTGAAATAGACGGTCTTAAAGGCTGTGAGGGCTGGAACGGCACATACAGCCAAAACGGAAATACAGTAACTGTGACAAATGCCGAATATAACGGGGATATTCAGCCAGGCTCCACTGTGGTTATCGGCTGTAATCTGAATACGGACAAAGAACTGAAAATAAACAGGGCAGAACTTAACAAAACGCAGTGCGTTGTTAAAGCGGGAAATGTAAATCAGAATAATCAGAATAATCAGAATAATCAGAACGCAAACGGTAATGGCACTTCCGAAGCAGATGTTGACGCACTGCTTGAAAGGAGCAAGGACGGCGAACAAGGTGACGACTGGCTTCATACGGACGGAAACAAAGTCCTTGATAAAGACGGTAAGCAGGTGTGGCTTACAGGTGTGAACTGGTTTGGATATAATACCGGCACGAATACATTCGACGGCTTATGGAACAGTGAGCTTAAGTCGTCCGTAAAGGCTATTGCCGATCACGGATTCAACCTTATCCGTGTGCCGATGTCGGCTGAGCTTATAAATTCGTGGGCGGCGGGAGAATATCCCAAGGCAAACTACAACAATGCCTACAATACAGAGCTTAACAGTATGAACAGCCTTCAGATATTTGACTATTTTCTGAAGCTGGCGGAGGAGAACGGTATTAAGGTTATGCCGGACATTCATTCCGCAGAAACAAATGCCTCAGGGCATACGGTGAATCTCTGGTATACCGACAAGGTAAGCGCAGAGGATTATTACAAGGCGCTTGAGTGGATGGCGGATCGTTATAAGGATAATGATACGATAATAGCGTACGATCTCAAGAACGAGCCGCACGGCAAGCCCTATGAAGCGGACAAAGCGGCGATATGGAACGATTCCGATTCGGCTAACAACTGGAAATATGTTGCCGAAACTGCCGCATCAAGAATACTTGCCAAGAATCCGAATGTGCTTATAATGGTAGAGGGTACCGAGATATATCCGACAGATATTAAGAGCAACAAGGATTTCAGCTCGACAAATGACGATGATTACTATTTCAACTGGTGGGGCGGTAATCTCAGGGGCGTAAAGGATTTTCCTGTCAATCTCGGAAAATATCAGAACAAGCTGGTGTATTCTCCGCACGACTACGGTCCTACGGTTTATCAGCAGCCGTGGTTTGAGGGCGACTATGATTTTGACAGCCTTATGCGTGACTGCTGGCAGGACAACTGGTTCTTCATCTACAAGAACAATACCGCACCGCTTCTTATAGGAGAATGGGGCGGATTTATGAAGGAGCCTAATCTTAAATGGATGACCTGTATGCGCCGTCTGATAAGCGAGAACCATCTTAACCACACGTTCTGGTGCTACAATGCCAATTCGGGCGATACGGGCGGACTTGTGCTTGATGATTTTTCAACGTGGGACGAAGAAAAGTACGCATTTGTAAAGGAAGTTCTGTGGCAGGAAAACGGCAAGTTCGTAGGTCTTGACCATAAGATCGCACTCGGTGAAAACGGTATCACGCTGAAGGATGCCAAGGGGCTTTAGAGCCTGATAAGTGATGAAACTTAAATGCCGATAACGTCATATCCATCCTTGCCAAAACGGCAGGGATGGATAAGATGTGAGGCTAATAATAAAATATGTATCTGCTTTACGGGACGCTTATTGTCACGAAGTGGCGGCAATTTTAAGCTGTAAAAGAAAATCGAAAAATTTTCAAAAAAGTCTTGACATTTCATTTTTATTGTGTTATAATATACAAGCGTCAATGAGATGCGTGCTTTTAAAGCAGTTAATGAATATGCGGGTGTAGTTCAATGGCTAGAATCCCAGCCTTCCAAGCTGGTTGTGTGGGTTCGATTCCCATCACCCGCTCCATAGTTTTCACGAAAGTGAAAACTTATTTATTTTGATAAATATGAAAATGCAGACCATGCGCCACTAGCTCAGCTGGATAGAGCAACCGCCTTCTAAGCGGTAGGTCACAGGTTCGAATCCTGTGTGGCGTGCCATTTATGGTGGGTGTAGCGTAGTTGGTTAACGCGTCGGATTGTGGTCCCGAAGATCGTGGGTTCGAGTCCCATCTCCCACCCCATATTTATTAAGAACGAATGCCGCCTGCGCTGGCTTATAGTGCCGGCGGCATTCGTTTATACTGGGATATAGCCAAGTGGTAAGGCAACGGACTTTGACTCCGTCACTCGTGGGTTCAAATCCCGCTATCCCAGCCAAATAGCGTTTAAACCGCATTGTTATGCGGTTTATTTTTTTGCTGACCGAAATGTGACCGTTTTATTTCAAAAAAATTCTGTCAAGTATATTTACAGCACGTTCTTCTTCTCTCGGATATCCGAAGATGTAAAGGCACTTGAAAAGATTGAAAATCTGTGGAGAGACGCCTTGACAGCGGCGGTTGATAATCATGCTGAGATGACCGGCGTAAAAGAAAACACCGGTACGGAGAGTAGCGGTGGGGTGAAATATTCAAAAGCAGAAAAAAACGCTTTGACAAAAGAAGAATACAAGCGTGCAACAGCTGCATTTATGAACGGCGATACAAGTGCAATAATTGAAGATTGTGCTATTCGTGTAACGAATAAAAACGATGTGTACCAAATTAAGATTGTATGTTATAATTTATTTGACGATGGATTTGACTTTCAAATAACAGAAGTTTATCAGATAGAAAATTACGATTATAATATTCATAGCGAAAACGAAGATCCAGCGGTTATAATTGCGAAAGGAGTAAGAGATGGATACACGCAAAGAGAAATCGAGGCTTTATTACAAAACAATAAATTTGATGATGGACAGATATTCAAAAGATTCAGTCCTCAAAGCGGCAGATATTATAGGCTCAAAAAATCTACTGGACGAGGTGAACGTGTTAGTGGAGGAAAATCTTCCGGAAGTGGACTTTCTGAAGAAACTGAACAATCTGAAACAGAAAGCAAATTAAAATTTTCCCTTTCTGAATCTGTCGAGGAAAAGAACGACCTTATAGCTGTGCATAATATCTATGCGAACAAGATAAGTAAATCGTTAAAGCTTGGTGGTTTCCCAATGCCCTCAATAGCAGTCACAAAAGCTGATATGGGACACGAAAATTACGGCGAAATATCGCTTGTATTCGATTAATCCACCATTGACCCGAAAACCGATAAAAGGAATAAAATCTACGGTGGGGATGCAAGCCTTATTGATAACCCCAATCATAAATGAAAATCAAATTGAAGCAGTTGACAAGAGGAATTTATTATGCTATAATATTTAAGCTGTATTCAGATAATAGCAGTATCGAGGTGTAGCGCAGGTGGTAGCGCGCCTGCTTTGGGAGCAGGATGCCGCAGGTTCGAGTCCTGTCACCTCGACCATAACAGGACACCAATTTTGATACAATGCGTATCTTGATTGGTGTCCGTTTTCTTTATTCGAAAATCCTTGTTTAATGGGATTTGTCAACACAATTTAACGAAAGAAGGCTCTGCGGTGACTGAAAAACGGTCACGGCAGAGACTTTTTTATTTTTTACCTTTATACTATTTAACGAAAGGTCGTAAGGGTGTGCATTTTCGGCAAGGGGGTGTGCACATTTTAATTATTCCTAAAATTAACAAAAAGCCGCAAGGCTACAGTCTGTAACGCTTCATCGGAGCGTTGTCATAAGGGCAACCGGCACGGCTCATGATCTGAGTTACACTGTGAGATGAATAATAGTCGGTGAATTCCCTTGAAGTATATTGAGATCCTCCGTCGCTGTGCAGAATAATGCCGTTTTTCAGTACCCATGGATGCTGACTTATTGCCTTGGAAAGAGTTAGGATTCCAAGCTTGGCTGTAATATTTTTTCCACTTACGCTCGCAATAACGCAGCCAAATATTTTCTTGTTTTCGCCATCAAATATATATATTCCAAAAAATTCGTCATCCGCAGTATCTGATAACACTCCATAAAATTTATTATTTAATTCATCGTCTTGATATAAATTGTCGGTTTCAATCTCATTCATTAATAAGCAATATGCATTTTTACTGTCATATTTTATTTCATGGCTTTCACTGACCGAAAATTTTTCTTTAAGCAGTGATATAGGTCTTTCAGACATATCGTTGCTGATGGAATATCTGTTATTCATTGCAAAATATACATTTGAGGTTATTGAATTGTCCGGTAAGTCGCTTCTGTTTTTGAGTGAATTTTTCTGCTTAAAATACATTTCTTGCCATGGCAGTATAAATATCGGTTTTACGGATAGCTCTTATTGCTGTGAAAACAGAAAGCAGATTGACAACCGATATAATCGTAATTACCGCAAAGGGATAAATAAGTAAATCAATGTACGGCAAATACGGAATTGTGGACTGTGGCGAAAAAACAACAAATACTATAACAAGTATTGCAGATAAAGAAAAACCGATGATATATCCGGATATCGTTTTCTTAAGGGCGTCGACAGAGAGCGTCCTGAACAATATACCATTATTTGCACCGATAGCTCTTGCAACGGAAATCTGGCGTATTTTGGATTTTATATCCGTGTTAAGACAGATAAATGCAAACATTGCGGATAGCACAAGATAGATGACAGACGAAATCATAAATGGCATTCTGGTCTTGCTTACTGCATCATCTGTATTATACTTCTGAATTGCAAAATTGCTTATCTGCAATTTTTTCTCATTTGCGAGAGCGGTTAGAATGCCGCCTAGTTTTCTTTCTTCGCTTTCGCTGAGCTTATTATTGTTGTTCAGGGCAATATAGCTGTATCTGAACTTATCGCTGATACTGTGAAGATATTTATCAGACATAAGAAGATAAGAACCGTTTGTAAACATGGTCGGGATGCCAAAACTGTTTTCATCGGCAACGGTAGCTCTGTCGGTTACTTTTATATGCTTTGTGATTATTTCCGGAATATAACCGCTGTCCACATCATTCGATATTATTTCATCGGGTATGATCATGAAGCTAAGATCAAATTCTTCTCCGTTTTTTATTTCACTGTTTACCGAAACAATGCGTTCTCCGTTGTCGTACTCAGATTGTGTAATATCAAGCGATGGGAAATTTTCTTTGAGAGTGCTGTAGTCCATTGAACCTACACCACAACCGTAAACCTTATCAAAATTGCCGACATCGGTTTTAGCAATGGCCTTTCTGAGTTCATCGGTTACATTCATATCTTCAAAACCGGCATCGGAAGGTACTGCGTTTTTATTGTTTGTGAATATGTAAGCGTTGATATTTGTCGTCATTCCTTTTGCCATAACGGTGAGATTATACTGAGAAGCCAGCTTTTCAGTTTCACGTTCAGTAAAGCCATTATATGACGGATAACTGTATGAGAAGTAATCCCGGTTCATATAACCGCCGCCGATAAAATAGACATAATCGTAATTCCGGTTGTTCATGTCAGTGTTTTCAACGTAACCTATAGTATGCTGATCAGCCAGAAACGAACCGCCCGTTACAAGAAGCATAAGCGAAGCCAGCACTATGCTGTATGCCACTTTAGACGTAACGGCATTTTTAGAAACCGTCCTGCTCCATAAAGAAAAGAACGAAACTTTTTCTATATTGCCTATTTTGATTGCTTTTATCTTGTTTTTGCTGCTTTTGAACAGAATGTGGTAAGCGAAAAATATCATTACCGAAACAAATGCAGACAGGGATAATATTGCAAACAGATTTCCCGACAGATTAAATCTGAAAAGAGAGTTTTTAACCGTTATCATGTTGATAAGTTCTGTCACCGCAAATACCAATCCGACTGAAACAACAGATGCAATAACCGAAATAAACAGTCCCTGCCACAAAAGCACAGGTTTTACAAGAATGCCTGTTGCTCCGATATTTCTGAGAATTTCGTTGTTGCCTTTTTCAGAGTTAATAAGAAGCGACACACAGATATACACACCGAAGAAGATTCCTACTATAATTGCTACGGCAGATATATATGAAAAAACCGTATCGGCATTTGAACTATAGTAAGAGTTATAAAATCTGACGCTTTGTTCGTCGTTGACAGAAAAACCATCGCTTGAAAAAAACGGAATATTATAGTTTTCGTCAAGCTCCGCATAGTAATTGCAAACAGCGTTCGATACTATGTTTTTTTGCAGATAATCATTTTGTTTTCCGCATAGGATACGAGGAAAAGCTCTTGCAAATCCGCTGTTGTCACCGGCAACAAGTTGATGTTCTCCGTTTGTGAACAGGCTGTAATAATCGTTGACAGTACCTGTTATCACAAATTCGCGCTGTTCCAGGCTTTCGGAAGTCATATCAAGAGTGACTGTATCGCCGATATTTACGTTCAATATTTCAAGCATACTGTCAGTAACGGCAATTTCATTTTTATTTTCGGGTAGCTTTCCGTTTATAAGTTTCACGCTGAGAGAATCACGAGCAATCTCATCTGCATATCCTATGCAGTATTCATGGTTCTGTAAATTTGTATATCCTGTTATGCCAATTAAACCGCAATACCGCTCGGTAAGGGAAGAGTAGTCTACATCTTCTCCTGTGTTGAAAAACAGTCTGCTGTAATTGCTTTTTGAGCTGTTTGCCTGTAAAAATCCTCCGAAATTTGAAATGCTACTGTTTATCGGAATCATAACCGCCGATGAAATCAGTATAGAGCAACAAAAGCAAATCAGAAGAAATTTTGGCAAATGACGGCGTATATAATTAAAAGCTATATATAATGATGCCATTCAGTCCTCCAATATTTCGCCATCGCTGATAGTTATTATACGTCCCATTCTGTCTGCGACAGATTTATCATGGGTAACCAGTATAAGTGTACATCCGTTGTCTGCGCAAAGCTGAGTGAGCAGATCAAGTACATCTTCGCTCGATTTTTTGTCGAGATTACCTGTAGGCTCATCGCAAAGCAATATAGACGGCTTTGTAATAAGTGCTCTGGCTATCGCCACTCTTTGCTGTTGCCCACCTGAAAGCTCGGATGGCAGATGCGATAACCTGTCGGAAATTGAAAGCTTATTGCAAATATCCGACAAATATTTCTTATCAATTTTCTTATGTGCCAGCTTCAATGGCAGAATAATATTCTGATACGCTGTCATTTCGGGAATGAGGTTGTATGCTTGAAAAACAAAGCCGATGTTTTCAAGTCTGAGCTTAGCCAGTTCCTTTTCACTCATTGAAGTGATATTCTTGCCGTTTATTACGATTTCTCCGTTGGAGGCTGTTGTGATACCGCCTACCAATGTTAAGAATGTACTTTTTCCTGAGCCTGAAGCGCCTGTTACAGCCACAGATTCTCCGGTATGTATTTCTATGTTGCAATTTTTGAGTGCCCGCACGGCGTTGTCGCCTACTCCGTAATTTTTACAGAGATTATTCGTTGTGATTATATTAGTGTTTGTCATATTGCTCCTTTCAAAATAAAAAGAAATTGTTAAAAATAATCCCTTTACAGCATAATTATACAAAATACCCGATGATAATCAATGGCTTTTTCCCAAACTGTATGTTTTTCTTCCTGAAATGCAAAAATTGCAACAAAAATCCCCGAAATTATGCTTTTCGGGGATAAAATAAGATATTCACTTTAAAAGAGTCAATTTATAAATCTGATAATTTCAACCAGACATCTGCTATAAACTGTCCGTTCTTTTCATAGAAAGATGTCATGCCGTCATATTTTACGGCAAGCATTTTTACGCTTGCCACACCAAAACCGTGAGCAGTTTTGTCTTTCTTTGTGGTTATGAGCATTGGGTTGCTTTCGAGGACGGATTTTTCAATCTGATTTGCAACTCTGATACAATAATAATTGTGCTGTACGGACAGCTCGAGCAATATTTCTTCACCGTGTGATCGGACACTCGCTTCTATCGCATTTGTGATGAGATTGGTAAGAATAACGCTTATATCAGCCGCCGAAAAGCGACTTATATCAGATGACATCACATTCGTCCTGAGCGTTATGCCGGAAGCGGAGCATTTGCTGTTCAAAAAAACAAGTATGGCGTTGAGCATTTCGTTATCGGTGTGTACGGGTATATTTATATCCGCCTGAGAAATGCCTGCATTTTCAAGGAAAGATAAAGCCTGCTCGCTCTTACCGCTTCTGATAAGTTCGCTGACCGTGCCTAACTGACCTTTGATGTCGTGGCGTATCTTACGCAGTTCATTATACATTCTGCGCATTTCATCAAGATTGTTAGCCTGCTCATTTATCTGAACGAGTAGCATGGATTTTCTGATATTTTCTTTATGCTCGC
>ERZ1027037.102-NODE-102-length-49888-cov-9.628660_pt1 | contig 49888 bp, 33 predicted proteins | sample MGYA00519440_ERZ1027037 | MGnify/ENA primary metagenome ERZ1027037 (study PRJEB26926, sample SAMN06164793) | human gut metagenome | biome: ENVO:00009003; feature: ENVO:2100002; material: ENVO:00002003 | host: Homo sapiens | place: USA | collected 2012 ... | reverse complement strand
TAGCTTCGTCGGCAGCGTCAGATGTGTATAAGAGACAGATTTTAAGGGGATATAATTATGAAAGATTGGTATAAGCAATTAGTTGTTTATCAAATTTGGCCTCGCTCTTTTTGCGACGGCAACGGCGACGGAATAGGCGACCTTGAGGGAGTGCTTTCAAAGCTTGATTATTTGCAGGATTTGGGCATAAATTGCATTTGGTTTTCTCCTCTTTATCCGTCACCTAATGCTGACTTTGGCTACGATATTGCCGACTATAAAAATATACATAAGGAATACGGCAATCTCGATTTGTTTAGGCAGGTGCTCGACGGCGCACACAAGCGTGGAATGAAGGTTATTATGGACCTTGTTGTTAATCACACGTCTGACGAGCACGAATGGTTTATTAAATCCAAAGACCCGTCCTCGCCATATCACGATTATTATTTTTGGCGCAAAGGCAGGCTCGGCGGCAAGCTTCCGCCTAACAATTGGCTTTCCTGCTTTGAGGGTAAGGCTTGGGAAAGGGATGAAAAAAGCGGAGAATATTATCTCCACGTTTTCGCAAAAAAACAGCCTGACCTTAACCACGATAACCCAAAGGTAAGGCAAGAGGTTAAGGATATAATGAAATTTTGGCTTGATATGGGGGTTGACGGTTTTAGAGAGGATGTTATAACATTTATTTCAAAAAGACCGGGGCTTCCTAACGGTATTCCGCTTCCTATCGGCTGCGGAATTGAGCATTATATGGACGGCCCTAATATCCATAAATATTTGAGTGAATACAGAGAAATAACAGATAAATACGATTGCTTTACAGTCGGCGAAGCGCCGATGATGACGCCTGATAATGCGCTTAAATATATTGACGAAAGTCACAAAGAACTTGATATGATGTTCCATTTTCAGCATATCGAGGCGGACGCATTTTTGATTGACTTCTTGCAAACTAAGTTTAGGCTCAAAGAAATGAAAAGAGCATTTACAAATTGGCAAAATAAGTTAAACGGCAGGGCTTGGAATACGCTTTATATCGAAAATCACGACCATCCGAGGATTATAAGTCGATACGGAAACGAAAAATACAGAGTTCAGTCGGGCAAAATGCTTGCAAATATGTATATGCTTCAGCAAGGAACGCCGTTTGTTTATCAGGGTCAGGAGCTTGGTATGCTCAATACCCGACTTAATTCTATTGATGATTACGTTGACTGTTTCGTGAAAAATAATTATGACGTTGCAATCAATAAACTTCATATGAAAAAGGAAAAAGCATTTGAATTTGCCGTTAAATCGACAAGAGATAATTCACGTACGCTCGTTCAGTGGGACGACAGCAAAAACGCAGGATTTACTACCGGTACGCCGTGGTTTCCTGTTAATGAAAATTACAAGCAAATCAATGCAAAAGCCGAAATGGCAAATCCCGATTCTATTTATAACCACTATAAAAAGCTCATTAAGTTTAAGAAAGAAAACGATGTTGCAAAGTGGGGAGATTATAAGGAATATTACAAAAATTCCGATAAGCTTTATGTTTATTCACGTTCATTCAACGGCAAAAGACTTTTGGTTATTAATTCGTTTTCCGATGAGCGTGTGCCGTTTGAAGCGCCAAAGGGCTTTGACCTTGAAAAGGGAACACCTATTCTTTGCAATTATGAAAATAATTTTGTTCAGTGCAACGGTTTTAAACTCAGACCTTATGAAACAAGAGTTTATATGTTTGAATAATCTTAAGAAAATTTTAAGATATACTTCACAAACAATTTTGCTCGGTGTAATATAATTATACCTTATAAGGCTCCCTTAACAAGGGTGATTCCCCACGGTGTGGGGAAATGTCACGAAGTGACAAAAGGGACGGCTTGCGTAGAAGCTGTCAGCTACGCTGATTGAGGGATTTGCGACTATCGTATCCGTTGGAAATTATCAATTAATTAAGAGGAAAACATTATGAATATTCTTGTGCTTGATGATGAGGCGGAAATTGCCGACCTTGTGGAGCTTTTTCTTAAAAATGAGGGATATAACGTATATAAATTTTATTCAAGCAGTGAGGCAATAAAATGCATTAATTCAACACCGCTTGATTTGGCACTTCTTGACGTTATGCTTCCCGATACAGACGGCTTTACCATACTTCGCAAAATAAGAGAGGAAGGCTTCCGCTTTCCTGTTATTATGCTTACGGCTAAGGTGGAGGATAACGATAAAATTATCGGCTTGTCGCTCGGCGCTGACGATTATATTACAAAGCCGTTTAATCCGCTTGAAATGGTGTCAAGAGTTAAGGCTCAGCTTAGGCGATATACTTTTTATAACGGCGCAGAAACATTGGAAAACAAAGAAATTTTCGATTCTGCGGGCTTGATAGTTAATCATCAAACCCATGTTTGTACCCTTTATGAAAAGGAAATTGCGCTTACTCCGACCGAATTTAATATTCTCTGGCTTCTTTGTAAAAATGCCGACAAGGTAGTTTCCACCGAGGAGATTTTTGAAAAGATTTGGAATGAAAAATACCTTGACAGCAACAATACGGTTATGGTACATATAAGAAGAATAAGGGAAAAGCTTAACGAACCGTCAAGAAATCCTAAGTTTATTAAGACTGTTTGGGGAGTAGGGTATAAGATTGAAAAGAAATAAGGATAAAAGAATTTTTGCAAAAATTTTAATTCGATACATAATCTGCACAGTCGTTTTTTCAATTCCTCTTTGGGTATTTGGAGATCGGTATTTATTGTTAATCGAAGATGTAACAGGTAGTGAATCCTTTTACGATATCGGCACCGTTATAGTTACAAATTTAGTTCTTGCATTTGTGATTACGCTTGTTTTTATGCTTCGTTCGGCACGCCTTCTTGACAGGGAATATGACGCACTTGACGGAATAGTCGACGATGACTATGTAAGCCCTCGACTTCCCAATATTATTTCACCAAGGCATAAGGACGTTGAGGAAAAGATTAAAAAGGAACTTAAGTTTAAGCAATACGTTGCAAACGAGGCGGAGCAGAGAAAAAATGACCTTGTGGTTTACCTTGCCCACGATTTAAAAACTCCTCTGACTTCTATTATCGGATATTTAAGCCTGCTTGATGAAAATCCCGATTTCAGCGTGGAATACAGGGCAAAATATACGGGCATTGCGCTTGATAAGGCATACAGGCTTGAGCAGCTTATCAATGAATTTTTCGATATAACACGTTTTAATCTTCAGTCCTTTCCGCTTGAAAATAATCATATTGACCTTTCTCTGCTTTTAAGGCAAAAGGCAGAGGAATTTTATCCTGTTTTAAAGGAAAAAAATCTTACCTGCACTGTAAAGGCGGAGGATAAGGTTAATATTATCGGCGATTCCGACAAGCTTTCACGTGTGTTTGACAATTTGATGCGCAATGCTTCAAATTATTGCTACGAGGGCACAAATATTGAAATAAACGTTTTCAAAAAGGATGAAAATGCCGTTGTAACTTTTATTAATCAAGGCGATAAAATCGAAAAGGAAAAGTTTTTCCGTGCCGATACGTCCAGAACGAGCAAGACCGGCGGAACGGGCTTAGGACTTGCCATTGCAAAGCAGATTGTTGAGCGTCACGGCGGAACAATTACAGCCAAAAGCAATGAAAAATATACGATTTTTACTGTTTCTTTGCCGCTAAATAATCAATCTTAAGAAAATCGTAAGAATTTTGAAAGTTAATATTAAAGCAAAAAATCTCCTTTTGGTATATTGTATTAATATCACCGAACGAGGTAAAATGTATGAAAAGAAGATTCAAGAAAAATATAATATGCTTTGTCTTGATTATGGCGATAATAATTGCAAGCGCAGCTGTTGTTAAAAGGGCAACAGTCGGCGAGGTTGAAAATTATTCAAAGTATATTCAGGTTGCTGCTGAGGATAAAAATATTTCAGCCAAAAAAATGATTAAAAATTATGCTGACGAAAACGGCTACACATTTTCCGATTATCCCCAAAGCCTTGTTGATTTGCTCAAAAGAAATAAGGAAACAAAGGAATTTGTGCTCAATTATCCTAAGTATAAGGACAAGCATTTTAAGATTAATATGAAAGAGTATAAAAATTGCGACAGCGTTCCTCTTTTTATGCAATGGGATATCAGATGGGGCTATAAAATGTACGGTGACGATGTGGCAGGCTTGACTGCTTGCGGCCCTACTTGCCTTTCAATGGTTGCGGTTTATCTTTTGCAAGATATAAAATATTCGCCCGATTATATGATTGATTGGGCAAAGGAAAACGGCTACTGCGTTGACGGCAGCGGTTCGCTTTGGACTCTTATGAGCGAGGGTGCGCAAAAGCTTGGTATTGACTCAACCGAGCTGCCTCTTGATAAGCAAAGGGTGATTAATAATCTTGAAGTCGGCAACCCTGTTGTTTGCATAATGGGACCCGGTGATTTTACGAAAAAAGGGCATTTCATTGTAATGACGGGTATAGAAAACGGCAAGATTAAAATTAATGACCCAAACAGTATTGAAAATTCAAATAAGCTTTGGGATTTCGATGATATTTCTTCGCAAATCAATAATTTATGGGCAATGAGGGTGTAGAAATAATTTTTTATATTCAACAACGTAGGGGCGATTATCAATCGCCCTCAGACTATCGATAAAGTGGCTAAACCGCGCCGTGCTTAAATTATCATAAAGTGATGACGTAGGGCAAGGGCTTGCTCTTGCCGAAATAAAATCAAAAATACATTTATAGAAAAGTGGCTTGAACGTAGTGTTTAAGCCACTTTTGGCGCTTTCCGTCTTTTGCTCGGGGGCAGTACCCACTCGCAAAATACGAAATTTATCTCACTTTCTCGAAGTCTCCCAGCGTGTAGAAAATTTTTTCTGAATGTCGGGTGATTTTATGGTAGACAAATTGATTTTTTGGTGCTATAATCTTTGCAGTTTTAGAAATAAGGAGGCGAAATATATGGACAGTTGTGATAATCGAAGTAGCTTTGGCGATGGGCAAGGTTTGAAAAAGCAAATGTCTTTATGATTTCGCATTAATATATTTTCAGCCTTTCCGTCGTTTAAGAATGTCACAACTATTACTTTGATTGTGTATTTTTGCACGATGGATTTTTTATGCCCATTTTTGGGGGAACGGAGGCTGAAATGGAATTGGATTTAAAAGCAAATAAGCTTATTGAAGAAATTGTTGCCGTTATTAGGAGCAATTTGGATAAAGAAAAATTAGTCGAAAAGCTTGATGACTACCACGCAAACGATATTGCGCAAAGTTTGGAGTATTTAACAAAGGATGAGCGTTTGTCGCTTTATGAAATTTTGGGCGATGAATGGGTTTCGGAAATTCTTTCCTATGTTGAAGAGCCTGAGCAATATATTAACGAACTCGGTGTTGAAAAACTTGCCGATATCATTAACGAAATGGACTCCGACGATGCGGCAGATTTGCTTGAAAAGGTTGATGAAAGCGTTAAGGAGAAGCTTCGTTTAAGCCTTGATGATGATGTTAAGGCGGACATTCAGCTCATCAATTCTTATGATGAGGACGAGGTCGGCAGCTTAATAACAAATAATTATATTTGCATTTCAAAAACGCTTGACATTCGTGGAGCAATGCACGAGCTTATTAAGCAAGCAGGCGATAACGATAATATTTCTACTATTTATGTTGTTGACGAAAACGGCAAGTTCAGCGGCGCTATTGATTTAAAGGATTTGATTATAGCAAGGCAGAGCGATACGCTCGATTCTATAATTATTTATTCCTATCCTTATTTTTATGCTGATGAAAAAATATCAGACAGTATTGAAAAAATCAAGGATTATGCCGAGGATTCACTTCCTGTTTTGAACCGTGATAAAGAAATTGTCGGCATCATCACGGCTCAGGACGTTGTTGAGGCGGTTGATGATGAAATGGGCGAGGATTATGCAAAACTTGCCGGATTGACTGCAGAGGAGGATTTGCAGGAAACGACAAAGCAGAGCATAAAAAAACGTTTGCCGTGGCTTATTGTGCTTCTTGTTTTGGGTATGGGAGTTTCGGCTGTTGTAGGTGCATTTGAAAATGTTGTTGCCATTTTGCCTATTGTCATTTGCTTTCAATCGCTCATTCTTGATATGGCGGGTAATGTAGGCACGCAGTCGCTGGCAGTTACAATTCGTGTTTTGATGGACGAGGAACTTGCGCCTAAGGATAAGCTGAAATTAGTGCTTAAAGAGGCAAAGGTTGGCTTTAGCAACGGCTTTTTGCTCGGCATTTTGGCAATAGTATTTCTGGGATTATACATTTTCCTTTATAAAGGATATGATATTAGGCACGCATTTTTGATTTCACTTTGCGTTGGTGTATCGCTACTTCTTGCAATGATTGTTTCAAGCCTTGTTGGTACACTTGTGCCGTTGTTCTTTAAAAAGATAAAGGTTGACCCTGCCGTAGCTTCGGGTCCGCTTATTACCACGGTTAATGATTTGGTGGCTGTTGTTATTTATTACGGCCTTTCGTGGGTATTTTTAATTCAAACTATGCATATTCTCGGTTGAAATAATTGACATTTTTTATAAAAGTGTTGTCTTTTTGCACAAATAATTATCGACCGATTTGTACGATATGTCGATTTTGCGTCAAAAAGTTGCAATTTATCTTGTTATATGTCAAAATAGAGTTCTGATTTATTACGTTTATTAATTTAATAGGAGTTAAACCGAAATGGACAGAAGAATTAAAAGGACACGAACAGCTGTTTTTAATGCCGTTCTTGACCTTATGGTTGAAAAGGATACAAGCAAGATTACCGTTTTGGAGCTTTGCAAGCGTGCTGATATTAATAAAAGCACATTTTATTTGCATTACAAAAGTATGGACGATTGCCTGCAAAACTGTTTTCAAATCATTATGAACGGTATTATCAATATTTCAAAGAAGATTGATTATAATGAAATTAAGCATAACCCCCAACCTGCGGTTGACAGGCTTCTTGACGAGGTGGAGAAAAATATTGAATACCTTTCAAAATTCAAGTCAAGCAGCATTTGTGCACCGGCAATAAAAATGCTTAAGGAAAATCTTGTTGCATCAATTTCTCAAAGCAACGGTTTCACTATTGAAGATAATTATTTCGAGGTTTCAACAATTACGTTCGGCGTTGCCGGCTGTATTGATGCTCTTATTGAGCCACTTCCTGTTTTTAATAAGGAAGAACTCGGCAAAGTAATCGTTGCGATGCTCCAATCGTCAAAAGAATAATTATTTGACATATGTCATATATATCGTGTATAATTAAAGCATTAAAGTTTTAATTAAGGAGCGGCTTATGGCAAGACCAAAAAAGGCGAGAAAGATTTGCTTTGAACCGAATATTGCAGAATTAATAAAACCAAAAAACGGCAGGGGCTGTGTTGAACTTACTGTTGATGAATATGAAACCCTGCGACTTATTGATTATATGGGGCTTACCCAATATGAATGTGCATTGCAAATGGAAGTCGCTCGTTCAACCATTGCCGCAATTTATGAAAACGCAAGATACAAGATTTCCGATTCGCTTGTAAACGGCAAATCAATTAAAATCAGCGGCGGAGATTATATCCTTTGCCAAAACAGCACTCATTGCTGCGGCAGATGCGGCGCTAATACCTGCGGCAGATGCAATCACGGAGCTTGCGAAAGATGCACGGGAGTATTTCACCCAAAGGGCAAGGAATGTGACATTTTAAACTAAATAAAAATAATGAGCTGTCCCACATATTTAGTGAGACAGCTCATTTTGCGTTTTATATCAAATTAAAGCTGATCGGCAATTGTATAAATCATTTCCTTTGTTTTTTCCCAACCAAGGCAAGGGTCGGTAATTGATTTTCCGTAAACTCCGTCCTCAACCTTCTGGCTTCCGTCCTCAATATATGATTCAACCATGAAGCCCTTAACCATTTTTTTAATATCGTCGCTGTGGCGCATTGAGTGAAGAACCTCGTTTGCAATTCTTACCTGCTCAAGATATTTTTTGCCTGAATTTGAATGGTTGGTATCAACAATAACGGCAGGATTTTTGTAATCCCCTGTGCAATATGCATCGTGAAGCTTTCTTAAATCCTCGTAGTGATAGTTAGCATGATTGTTGCCATGCTTGCTTACGCTGCCTCTAAGAATTGCATGCGCAAGCTCGTTGCCCTTGGATTCAACCTCCCATCCTCTGTAAAGGAAAGTGTGGTCGCCCTGAGCTGCCTTGATAGAATTGAGCATAATTGAAAGGTCGCCGCTTGTAGGATTTTTCATACCTACAGGAATGTCAAGGCCTGAAGAAACGAGCCTGTGTTCCTGATTTTCAACACTTCTTGCGCCTACTGCAACGTATGAAAGAAGGTCTGAAAGATATCTGTGGTTTTCAGGATAAAGCATTTCATCGGCACATGTTAAGCCGGTTTGCTCAATTGCATCTTTGTGAAGCGCACGAATTGCCTTGATTCCCTCAAGCATATCAGGCTTTTTGTCAGGGTCAGGCTGGTGAAGCATACCCTTGTAGCCGGCACCGGTTGTTCTCGGCTTACCTGTGTAAATTCTCGGGATAATCAAAATCTTGTCCTCAACGTCGGTTTGAACCATTGCAAGGCGGTGAATATAGTCAAGAACAGCATCGTGCCTGTCAGCCGAACACGGACCGATAACAAGCAAAAACTTGTCACTTTCACCCTTGAAAACCTTTGCTATTTCTTCATCCCTTTTAGCCTTTATTTCTTCAGCCTCTTTTGTAAGCGGCATTTCTTTTTTTATCTCCTGCGGAACAGGAAGCTTTCTTTTAAAATTTGTATTTGTCATCAAATCCATAGTTTTGCCCTCCGATAATAACTATTATAATTGACATTTTTAATTTGTCAACTTTCAGTAACGCTTTAACACTTGAAAGTGTAACGCTTTTAAGCGCTAAAGTATTATGCTCCAATTATACCAAAAGGTTTATAATTTGTCAATAGTAAAAATTAAGGCTGTAATTTTGCAAAACCACTGTATTTATTGCTTGCGGTTTGATTTATATGCTGTTTTGTTTGCCTAAAAAAATATAATATGATATAATATATAAAGGTGATTTTATGTTAGAACTTAAAAATATTAAGAAAAATAAGGAATATATCAAAAAAGCAAGGTCGCTTTATAACAGCGCATTTCCAAGTGCCGAACGTATTCCGTTTGATATTTTGCTTTATAAAGCAAAGGGCAGTAACGTAACGTTTTTTGCCGTAGTTGACAAAGCTGAATTTAAAGGTCTTACTTATACTGTTTGGTATAATGATATTGTTTTTATTTTTTATCTTGCTGTTGAAAAGCAGGCAAGGGGCAACGGTATCGGCTCTCAAATTTTGAAACTTATTAAAGAGGAATTTCCCAAGTGCCGTTTAGTGCTCAATATTGAAGCACTTGATGATAATGCGCCTAATAATGACGAACGTATCCGTCGCCGTGAATTTTATGTTAAAAACGGCTTTTTCGGCGCTGGTTATAATGTTAGGGAATATAGCGTCATTTATGAAAATCTTTGCTTTGCTCCTAAAGAAAGGCCTGTAACTAAAGAGGAATACACCGCCTTGATTAAAGCATATCTCGGTCCTTTTATGTATTCTCTTTACAGGAAATTGAGCGAGTAGTGTTGACTTTTACTGTTTGTTATGATAATATATCAAGCGTCGGTATTGATTGCAACGAGGGTCCACCCGTTCCCATCCCGAACACGGTAGTTAAGCTCGTTTGCGCTGAAAATACTTGCAGGGCAGCCTGCCGGGAAAATAAGTAATGCCGACTTCGTCGTCGCAAGCTTCATATCGCTTGTGGCGACTTTCTTTTTTTCTTTTATAGAAAGTCACCCCGCACTCATTACGCTGCTCCTCCTCTCCCCAAAAAGCTTGCGCTTTCCGGGGACCCCGAACTTTTCCGGTTACGAGTTATATAGGTGGTTTTTGTAAATATATATAAAATTCGAGGTGCCTGAAATCGGGCAATCATTGGTTGCCACATTATATTTTTACGGCAAAATTTTAGCGACATAAGAAGCTGGGAGACTTCGAGAAAGTGAGATAAATTTCGTATTTTGCGAGTGGGTGCTGTACGTGGGTACTGCCCCCGAGCAAAAGACGAAAAGTGCCAAAAGTGGCTTGAACGTAATGTTCAAGCCACTTTTCTATAAATGTATTTTTAATTTTATTTCGGCAAGAGCAAATCTGCGATTCGGCAAACCCTTTTGTCACTTCGTGACATTTCCCCTGTAAGGGGAATCTCCCTTGTTCTACGTTACGTCGAATGGAATTTCGTTTTATAGCACGGCACGGTTTAGCCACTTTATCGACAGTCTAACCACCTGTATCAAGCGAATACAGGTGGTTTTGTTATATATGTTTATAAAACAAGGCGACCGATGGTCGCCCCTACTACGTCGAAAGAAATTCCGTGTTTGAATAAATTTTTTCAAAATTTATAATAAACACTCCATTCCTTTCTCCTTTTCCCCACCAAATTTTCAATTTGTTGGGGACCCCGATGGGACTATGTACTTGAATGAATTTCTTTCTCACTTTCCGCCTAAAATCATCAATTCTACGAAGCGTAGGGTGACAAATGAGGCAAAAGCTGTTATACTCAAAGCAAGAGGTGAGGAAAATGAATGCTAAAAAGGTCGGCTCATTTATCAAAGAACAACGGCAGGAACTTGGGCTCAGCCAAAAGGAGCTTGCCGAAAAGCTATATATTACCGACAAGGCAGTCAGCAAGTGGGAAACGGGGCGAGGCTTGCCCGATATATCATCGCTCGAGCCGCTTAGCAATGCCTTAAACGTAAGCGTGAGTGAAATACTAAACGGCGAAAAATCGCAAAATAACGAAAGCGAAATTGACAACGCAAAGCTTTTGAAAAAGCTGAAAATAAAAAAATATATTCGCCTTGCCGCCGAAATTGTAATAACAATAGTCTATGCCTATTGGCTATATATTTTTAAAGACACGTTCAAGGGATTTCAAAATGTGCTCGACTTAGCGCTTCATAAAAATGAAATTGAGCTTTTGAGCGTATTTACGCTTATATTTATTTTTCTTTTCGTTTTATGGCTGATTGTTGAAATAATCACAACGATAATTAACAAAAAAGGTTCTGTTATCAAGGCGGTTATAATTTGCCTGTCCGTCTGCTTCGTTATCGGAGCGTCGCTTAAAATGGCTGATATGGAAAACAGCAGAAGCATTGAATTATATGACGAACCTATTAAAACAGTCAGTTATATTAATTATGACGATTTTTTCAACGACAAGTTCACCACTCAAATACGCATTAATGATACAAACGAATACATAACAAAAAATTATGCTGCAATGTTTGACGGAACTGACAGCGAAAACAATCTGCTGTACACAAAATGCGTTGCCGCTTCAAAAACCGATATTGCAAAGGCTTATTATAACGAGAAGAAAAAATATTACGAAAACAAGGATAAATATTACACTTGCACAAGCGATTATTGCAAAGCGGCAAATTTTGACGAAGGATTTTATGTTTTAGACAATTACGGTAACAATGATTTTGAATTGATATTTATAAGAGGTAACGAAGTTTTTGATGTCAATATTACACAAACAAATATCAATGATGAAAAATTTATTAAAGCAATTAAAGATATAAAATAGAAGAAAGCCAAGAGCAAAGGTTCTTGGCTTTTCTTATTTCGTTTATTAAAATATTTACTTTCTTCTTGCGGCAAGTTCATAGGAAATCTTTGCTTTCTTTTCGCCTACGATATCATATTTGAACATAGGGAAGATTGAAATAAGAGCAAGGATACCCGGCAAAGCGGTATATGCAAAGAAGATAATATCCTTGGTTTTGGTAGTGAATGTGCCGGCAGTAAGCGACTCATAATAGCCTGACTTTTGAACAAAGATAAGGCCAACGGCAGTACCGAGAGCGAGGCAAACCTTAATTGTAAGGGTAAGGATTGAGTAGCAAGCGCCCTCCATTCTTTTGCCTGTTTCATACTCGTAATAATCTACTGCATCTGCCGTCATAATCATCGGCATAAGAGTAACTGCACCGAACTGCAAGCCGATAAGGAACAATGACGCATAGAAAAGAACGGTAAGCACCATATTCTTAGGCGACTGGAACCAGAAGTGACCGATTACAAATGAGAAAATCGAAGCCGCAAAGCCGTAAACAGAGAGGAGAATATAAGCATTTCTCTCATTAAGCTTTTTGATAAGAAGCGGGCAAAGCGCCATACTTATCATTGAGCCGACGGCGGTAACGATACCCAAAACGGCAACGAGGTTTTGGCTGCCTAAAATAACGGTAGCCGCCTGAACCTGAATACCCATAGCCATCTGCCTGCCGAAACCGAGGAAATAAGAAATGATTACAAGCAAAAACGGCTTATTATTCTTAAGTGCAAGCGCCATATCCTTAAATGTTGTTTTTTCCTGAGAAGTATTAGTAACTCTTTCCTTATTAATAATAGGAATAAGAGCAAAAAGAACACAACCCAAAACAGCAGTCAAAAGAGCGGTAAAGAAATACTCCGAGCTAATCATCGGGGTATCGGTTTCGCCGCTTTTAACAAATACCTTTGAGCCGTTCGGAATAATAAGGCAAACGATAGGCACGATAACAACGCAAGCGGAAAAGCCGATTTGCTTAAACGTGTTTGAAATAGAAACAACATTTGTTCTCTCTGTCGGGTTAGGGGTTAAAACGGAAGCAATGCCCTGCGACGGAACGTCACCCATTGTCATTGCAATACTCCAAACAAGATATGTAAGGAAAATCCAAACATAAAGACCTACGCCTTTAAACGGAACTTTAACGAAAACCACCGCTGTAAAAATAAGAAGCGGAGCGATTGAATATACAATCATTGACTTGAACTTGCCAAGCTTGCTTTTTGAGCGGTCAACAAGATTACCAACCACAGGGTCGGCAACTGCAGAAACAATCTTTGCAACCAAGATAAGAATTGCAACAACGCTGACGTTTGCGCCCAAAATCGAGCCGTCAAATTCCGCCTGATATGAATTAAGAAGCCCAACTATTGCCTGAAATCCGAAAAGACCGAGCGAATAAGCGGCTATCTCTTTAAATGACATATGTTTTTTCTTAGTGATATCTTCCATAGTTACCTCCTAAAAAGATATTTAAAAGCATAAAAGGGCAAAAGTATCGCCATTGATACTTTTACCCTTTTAAATAGATTAATTAATCATCAAACACTTCGCTGAAAAGGTCAATATCAGCCATCTTCATAATTGCAGAGAAAAGCTCTGAGCCTGCAACAGGAAGAAGTCTGTTAAAGATTGACATTGCATGAGCGTCAAGACCGTGAACCATCATAGGTCTCTTATGCTCGATACCGAACATAATCATTTTAACCATAAGGTCGCAATCGGTTGAAATCATATCCATAACCTTTTGACCCTTGCCGCCTGCATTTGACTGGTCACGGAAGATATCGGTCTTAGTAAAGCCGGGGCACACAAGACCTACATAGCACTTACCCTTAAACTCAACTCTGAGTGCTTCGGTAAAGCCCTTAAGAGCAGCCTTAGACGAACTGTACATAGAAGTACCTGCCAAGGTCATAAGAGCAGCAGATGAGTCAACATTAATGATACCAGGATCATCCTGCGTTAAAAGAACAGGTAAAAATGTCTTTACACCGTAAACGCAAGAATAGAAATTGATGTTCATTGCCCTTTCAATTTCTTCATAAGAATATCTGTCAAATCTCTTAAACTTAGGAAGAATACCTGCGTTATTAACGAGAACCGACGGAACAATACCCTCCTCGGCAAGCTCAGCTGCAAAATTTTCCCAAGCCTCTCTTGAAGAAACATCAAAAAGTTTGTATGAAAATTGGTCTTTATACATAGGACCAAGTTCTTCAATAAATTTAAGCATTTTTGCTTCATTTCTTGCAACGCCGACTACACGGCAGTTGTGTTTTTTAATAAGTGTAGCTGCGATTCCTGCGCCCATACCGCCTGATGCGCCTGTAACAATTACAGTCTTGCCGTTGAGCCAATCACCGCAAATAGCTTTAGTAAAATCACTCATAAGTAGTTATCCCCCTTTTAAAATACGTAAGTATTATACAATAGTTTTTCAAACTAATCAATAGCTTTTATTTTATTTTTTTACAATACGGCATAATAGACTAAAGCCTATTGTAAACCCTGTTTTAATTTTTAGTTGACAATAGAGCGCTCAAGTGGCATAATCTTTAAGAAATTTATTTTGAAAGGCAAAAATTATGAGTGAAAAAGCAAAAGAAACAAACACAAAAAACAGAAACAAAATTTTAAGCATTGTATATATCGGCGTATCTGCGGCACTTATTGCAATATGCTCGTGGATTCAAATTCCACTTACTGTGCCTATTACACTTCAAACCATGGGCGTATGCTTAGTATCGGGACTGTTAGGGCTTAAAAGAGGCACACTTGCAACGCTTGTTTACATCGTTTTGGGTGCAATCGGCGTTCCCGTTTTTGCAGGCTTTTCGGGCGGTATGGGCGTAATCTTAGGCTCGACCGGCGGATACATTGTCGGCTTTATATTTACAGCACTTATTGTCGGTTTTGCATCAGACAAATTCAAGGGAAAACTTATTCCCCTTATTATTTCAATGGTAATCGGAATTTTTGTTTGCTACGCTTTCGGCACAGCTTGGTTTGCGGTAGTTTACAATAAAGCAAATGACCCTGCATCTCTTGCAACAATCCTCGGCTGGTGCGTAACTCCGTTCCTTATTCCTGACGCAGTTAAAATTGTTATCGCCGCAATACTTACAAACAGACTTAAGAAATTTGTAAAATAATGGATATCAGATATCATCATCTTTTATGCCTTCCGAGATTTGAAGGCAAAGGATACAGCGCTGATTTTTGCAAAAATATGGCAAATGTTAAAAAGCGATATAATAATGAAAAAATAACGATTGTTGAACATTGCGATGAGATTTGCTCGCACTGCCCAAACAATAAAGGCGGAAAATGCAAAGAAGAAGAAAAGGTAAAAAGCTACGATAAAACGGTTAAAAAGCTTATTTCCCTCGGCATAAAGCCTACGCCAAATGACGTTTGCAGCGACTGCAAATGGTATTATATATGTAAAAATCTTGATTAACTGTTGAAAAAATAACGGCAATATAGTAAAATTATTCCATTAAGTTACAGGAGATTTACTATGCATCTACTTGAAATAAACAAAGAAAATTATATCGGTCAGGCAGACCCGTTCATTTTTGAGGCAGGCGGAAAATTCTATATCTACACCACAGGAAGCGACGGAATTTACGCATATTTTGCCGATGACCTTTTCGGCAAATGGAATTTTTACGGCAGAGTTTTTACTTATGAGGGCAAGGGCGTTCACGATTTTTGGGCGCCGAGCGTGATTGAAATTGACGGCACTTATTATCTTTACTGCTCGTTTGAATTTTTTGACGACGAGCCTGACCAAGGCGGTCACCATCAGGCTATGCACGTTTCATCATCAAAAAGTCCGCTTGGTCCTTTTGAAAATGCAAAACAGCTTTTGCACCCATTTTCAATCGACTCGCACGTTGTTAAAAATGAAAACGGCTTGTTTATTTTTTATTCAACCAACACCTTTGAGGGTGAAAGACCTGGCACATATATTGTTTGCGACCGCCTTTTGACCCCGGAAAAGGCAGAGGGCAAGCCTGTTACAATGCTGACACCTACCCTTGACGAGGATATCTATATGCGTGACAGATATAAAAAGGGCGAAAATTGGCACACAATCGAGGGTGCTTTCTATTTCAAAGAGGGCGATTGGCAGTATCTTATGTATTCGGGCAACTGCTATTTACAGCCTACTTATTATATCGGATATGCAAGGGCAAAGACGGACGAAACCGACCTTACAAAGATTAAGTTTGAAAAATATCCCGACGAAAACACATATCACCCTGTTATGAAGGCAAACGAATTTGAAGAAGGTACAGGCCATCATTCAATGATTAAATACAAAGGTCAATGGTATGCGATTTATCACGCAAGGGATATTGAGGACGACGGACTTGCAGGTGACAGGCGAAACGCAAGAATTTGCAAATTGCACGTCAATGACGGAATAATTACTTCTGAAGTGTATGAAAATCATATATAAGGTCGTGAATAAACAGCCATAGCGTCGAAAGAAATTCCGTGTTTGAATAAATTTCTGCGAAATTTATAATAAACACTTCATTCCTTTCTCCTTCTCCCCAAAAAGCTTACGCTTTCCGGGGACCCACTATGAAAAAAGGATTAGATATTCGTATTAATTTACGCATATCTAATCCTTATTTTTTATCTTATATTTATGTTTATATTGTTATATTGTCGGTTTAACTCTGTATACTACAGTCGAATGTTTAGGAATTGTTGCATTAATTGTAGTTCCTGTTGAGCGTTCATCTGTCCACAAATCGTGAAGCTCATAACCCGACGGAGACTCCTCAATGCCTAAGTATGGGTCTTTAGTAAGGTCATCAAGCTTGAAGTTGACGCTTTTTGTGGAAGAAGCAGTATTGAATAAACAAAGCGCAACGTCGCCGTTTGAAAGCGGACGGGCAATAATGTCAATACCGCTTTCCTTTTTGATTCTCTTAGCACTCTTGCCGAGTGAATCCTGGTCAACTGCAATCATATGTTTGTTAGTAACAATTTTAAGCGTTTCATTATCCTTATCGGGCATACCGTTTGATACAAAGCTTCTGATATCGTTGCCAAGCATAAGCGGAGCGGCAAGCATACACCAAAGCGAGAAATGCGCTCTGTTTTCGTTATCGTCAAGCTTTCCGTTGCCGACCTCAAGCATATCAGGGTCGTTCCAATGGCCCGGTCCTGAGTGCTTATAAAGCTTCAAGGTGCGGTTATATATCATAGTTATGCTTCTCCAATTGGGAGCTATATCGGGCGTTGTGCGCCACATTGAGCCTGCTTTAGCGCCCCAAAGATAAGGGCGAGCCATGCCCCATTCGCAAATGGAATATGTGATTGGCTTTTCTTCTGAATGTGTAACCTTAGCCCACATCGAGCTTGCTTCCTTAAGAGCGTCACCCATACGCTTATACTGAATATATGACGAGTCAATCGCAGTTGCTACAGGGTTTTTGATTGTCATATGGTTGGTGCCCTCTTTAAGCTCAACAATAATTTGTTGCCTGCCTAAAGGACTGAAGCCCTTAGTTTCAGGGAAGAAAATTTCATACATTTTACCGTTAATATGAATTTGCATATACTGCTTCTTTTTAGCCATTGACTTGTGAAAAACAAAGGTTAATACGTATTCGCCCTTTTCGTCTGCGTCAAAATTAAAGCTTGCAGAGCCTGAGCCGTGGCTGATAAATCCGATTGCTTTTTTGCTCGGCACGTCAGACATTTTGATAATCTTTGCTCTTCCGGTAAACTCTGCGTCCTCCGGTCTTAAATCAATTTCAAAAGAACTTTTTGGCTTGGTAATTACAATATGCTCAATTGCAGGGCAGTCACCGCTGATTCTGTTATGATGGCAAAAATCGTATTTAAAAAATTCACAGCCCCAAGACGCAATTGTTTTAGCGTCAAGCCTTTCGTTGCCGAGAGAGGCAGGGAGGTCCTCACAGGTGAGAGTACCGTTAGAAGAATAAAGACCAACCTTTAAGCCAAGTGCGTTAATATCCTTAATAAGCTTAGGGATACCACGGCTGAATGTGCCGAGATCGCCCTGAAGCTTTCCGTCACTGTCACGAAGGGAACTTTGCCAGCAATCGTCAAGGTTAATAAATTCATATCCTGCATTTGCAAGTCCGCTGTCTTTCATAGCGTGGGCAGTTTGCATAATAATATCCTGGTCAATATTGTTCCTAAAGGTATTCCAGCTTGACCAGCCCATTGGCGGAGTTTGAGCAACCTTATTTTCAGAATATTCTTCGTCCTCGCTTATATCAATTGTAAGCTTAGTCGGGATAAATATTTTTTTCAAGGCGCAAAGCGGACATTTGCCGTTTGCTTTCATATTTAAAAACCAAGAAATGAACACAACAATCAATATTGCCAAAACGGCAACTAAAATTATAGCAAGATATTTCATTATAAACCAATCTCCTTAAAAAGCTCCAACTCCTTTTGAGCCAAAGCCTGCGTATTTTCATCATCAAGTGAATTTACTGCATTTAACGTAAATTCTTTTCTGTTTTTAAAATTGTAAATTATTCGATAAATCCAAGCATATAAAATAAGCCAAGGTCTTCCGTCGATAAATTTGATATAATCAATTTCTTTAAGCTTTTTGTAAGGCGGAAAGAGAAGCCTGAGTTTCGCCATAAAGGGCGAATATTTTTTCCCTTCTTCAAGCTCTCTCCTTGCAACGGTAACGCCCTTGTTTTCATTCTCATTGCCGAATGCACCGCAGTCGCAAAGGTATTTTTCAACATTTTTCGTATCAATTGCGTAGTCATAACCTTCGCCGAAAAAGTTGTGGCAAACGGTCAAAACGGTTTTACCGAATTTTTCAAGTTCAACTGCGCTTAAATATTCAAACACCTTTTGAATATCAATACTTGCAGTTTTTAGCATTACGGCTAAATCAAGTATAAGCTTAATTCCTGCTCCGTAAAATTTGAAATGGTGCGCCATGTGGGCAATCAAATATGCAAAATGAAAGCTGTCGTCAAATTTTCCGCCAAAGCCGTCAAATTCAGCATAATCAAAAGCGCTGCAAAACGGCTCGGTATCATAACAGCTTATAAGCTTTGTGTGCACCTCAAACAGAACACCGTTTTTAACATAGTTATAAACCGGCCCGTTTTCCTTAACACAGTCAAAACCGTTAGATATAAGCAATTTTTTAATCTTGTCCCTGTCCTCAGCCTTGATTAGAACGTCTATATCGCCCATAGCACGGCTTTCAGGCACGGGATAGTATTCTCTAAGTATTGCGCCTTTAAACGTGATATACGGGCACTGAGCCGACGCAAAAAGCGTTTTAACCTCTTCCAGCATATTAATCTGAGCGTTTGAAAGAAAAATTAAATCAAAAAATTTATTTTCAAGCGCATTTAAGAAGCTTTCGGGTAAATCGCTTTTATTCTTTGCATTTAAAAGTGCACAGTACAATACGCCTAAAAGGTTATGCCCCTTTGCATATAAAAACAATTTTTTATAATTAACGTCTGTATCGAAAATAAACTTGTCGCCGTTTAAATAGTGGCGGCAAATGTCAATTAAAACCTCATATTCCTTATCCATATCAGTTGAAAACTGCGTTGCCGACAACAAGACTTAAAACAGTCATAATCAGTCCGGCAATAAATACACCGAGCGAAATCACAAAAAAGCTCTTTTTCCTATCAAGATGGAGAAGAGATGCAAGAAGTGCACCTGTCCAGCCACCTGTACCCGGAAGCGGTATGGCAACGAAAATCAAAAGCCCCCAAATTCCGTATTTATCAATTTTATCTCGCTTTTTAAGCGTTTTGTCCTCCAGCCAATAAACAAACTTGTTTATTCCGGGAACTTTTTTTAATAAATCGAAAATCCAATTGATTAATAAAAGTATGAACGGTATAGGTAAAATGTTACCTAAAAAGCTGATAATAAATCCTACAAAAGGATTCATTTGCAAAAGCACAATGGCTGTAAACATTCCGAGCCTGCATTCCAAGATAGGGCAGACTGAAATAATGAACACAACAAGCCAATCGGGTATTCCGTGCGCTGTTAAAAACTCTTGTAAGTTTCTGCAAAATTCCTGTACCATATATCAGTTCTCCTTTTTGTCGGTTGTTGCAGTTTGCTTTTTATCTGCATTTGATTGCGACTCGTTATTTTTGTTTTGAGCATTAACGTTATTGTTTGCCGCATTTTGAAGTCGCTTTTTTTCCTGACTTCTTTTTCTCTTTTTTATTATTTTTTGGCGCACAATTTCCTCTTTGTGCTTTTCATAATAGCGCTGAGCCCTGAGTTTGTTTTGCTGTTCAATCCATTTTTGGCGCCTGTACTCGGCTATTCTTTCCTTGCGCTCTTGCTCTTTAAGTTCGATTTCTCTGTCAATAGCTTGCGCAGTGGGAGTGTTTTTATTTACAATAAGCTTTTGCTTAATGAGAAAATCAACGGCTTCCCTCAGTATTTTTTTATCATTTTCAAATGAGAGGTGACCCATAGCCTGGTCATACGCAAGCCATCTGTAATCGTCAATTTCCTCCTCTTGCATTGTTGTTTTTAAATCGTCTGTCGTTGCAACGAATATAGAAACTTTTTTGTCAACATTATTGCGAAGCGTATATTTTGATATACCCTCGTAGCCGAGATGAATTTTAATGTGAAGCCCCGTTTCTTCAAGAACTTCTCTTCTTGCTGCGTCGTATTTTGTTTCACCCATTTCGAGGTGACCTTTAGGAAAGCCCCAATTCGCCGAGCGCTTATTTTTTATAAGCAAAAAGCGAAGCTTGCCTTTAATACTCCTGTATACTACTGCGCCTGCGCTTGATTCGTAGTAGCAGAAAAGTTCATATTCGGGAAAATCGTTTTTAACATCAATGTATTGATAAATGTCTTGATTAATGTAGCGTGAACTTCTTGACGCCATAATCCAAATAGTTTTTAAATCCGTGTTCTCCGGGTCTTTAGGAACGAGTGCCGCTATAATTCGTCCGTCGAAATTGCAAACCGTGTGAGTCACTCCCATAACAAAAGCGTAACGGTTTTTGTATCCCTTGATTTGAACTAAGTTTAAAGGATATACATAACCGTTCTCATCGACAGAATTAATAGTTTTAACAACTCTTCCTTGGGCTGTTTTGCCGAGAAACATAACATCACCACCAAGTAAAAGATATAATTCGTATTTATTATATCTTATTTTATATTGTAATACAAGAATTTTATTATAAAAACGGAAAAAATGATATTTAAGATAAAGCAAAACGGACAACTCCGAAGAGTTGCCCGTTTTTATTTTTTATTCGGTTTGCAGATTTAGGTTTATGCCATTGTCTGAAGTAAATCAACAAGTGAAGCAATAACCGTATCGGTATCACCCTGAAGAACAGGAAGTACCTGGTCTACAACACCTGAAACTGTTTCGTTGCCGCCAACAAGACCGGTTACAAGTGAACTAATCTTCTTGAAGTTGTCGCCTGCGTTTACAGTTTCGATTAAGTAGCTGAGAACTGCGATGAGAGTTTCTGAAGAGTTACCCTTAACGTAAATTCTTGTGCCGTAGGTAGCAGCCTGTGATGCGTCGGTAATTACCTTACCGTGGCTTGCAAGCTGTAACCAATTAATGTCGTTAAGCTTAATTCCAAGCGGTGTGCCCTTAATCTTAATCATTCCAAGAATGTTATTAAGAAGAGGAACGATAGCGTCAGCGCCGAGGAGCGGCTTAAGTGTTGCGTTAATATCATAGATATCAAGCTTGAAGTTTGATACGCCAATCTTGCCGAGGAGAGAGTTAAGGTCAACCTTAAGTGCCTTAAGAAGGGCAGGTAAGAGAGTGTTGAGGTCAACTACAGGCTTGACAGCGTCTATAAGTGCAGAGATAGGAGTGAGGAGATTGTCAAGAATCTGGCAAAGTCCGTTATTACCGATGAAGAGTGCAAGGTTTGGAAGCATTTCAAATAATGTTTCGAGAGGAGCATTGAGAATATCCTCAACCTTATCCCAGATAGGATTGATAATGTCAAGAAGAACATTATCATAAGCTTTCTTCATATCTTCTCTGTACTGATACTGAGTCTTAACGTTATACATTGAGAATGCTTCCATAAGAGGAACGATTGATGATGTATAACCGTTAGAACCAGGGATTCTTACGATATCGAAAAGACCGAGGTATGCGTCATTAAGAAGTACATCAAGTACGCCGAATACAGGACGAAGAACTGCAACGAGTGCATGGAAGAATGTATCTCTGTCCTTAACGCCCCACTTAAGAGCTGATGTATTAACCTTTGACCAAGAACCAGCCTTAGCGATTACGCTTGCATTAGCTGCATAAGTTTTGCCGTAAGTTTCGTCTGTAAGGAGCTTAGCAACATTACTTGTTGAGAAGTCGATACCTGTTTGTGCAAGGAGGGAAACGAGTGAGCCGTCGCCAACCTTAACCTTTTCAACTGCACCGTAAAGACCGGTGAGAAGTGAGTTAACAATGTCATCCTTGAAGAGGAGGCCGCTGATTAAGTTGTTAAGACCGCCTTTAATTAAACTGCCAACAAGGCCGTCAAGCATAGGAGGAAGATTCTTAAGGAAGTCAACGTCTACGCCCTTAGGATATGAGAAGTCGAATGAGCCTGTCTTATATGCGGTGTAATCCCAGAATGCATTAGTAGGTTCGCCTGTTAAGAAGTAGAATACTGCACGAACGATATCATCTTTTTCAGCCATGCTGATTGTAGTGAATACACTTGAGATGATTGACTTGAGCATACTGTTCTTCTTAATAGCGCCAATTGAAGAAACAAGTGATTTGATTGGTTTAGCGTTCTTAATAAGAGTGTCTGCCACATAGCGGAGAACTGCAACGAGAACCTCGCCCTTGTCAGCAATTACTTCCTTATTAGTGAACTTGCCTTCGGCATTCTTAGCATGTGACTTAGAGGTTACAACCTTGCCGTGAGCAGCGATTGTTGACCACTTGAAATCAGGAAGCTTGATGCCTGTTTTCTTAAGTAAGCTGTTAATAAGCGGAACAACGATGTCCTGAATGTTGCAAGACTTGAGGTCTGCAAGCTTAATGTTAAGCTTAACGCCTCTAACCTTAAGCAAGCTTGTTAAATACTTGCCGAGGTCCTTGCCAAGAACCGCTGAAATAATCTTATCAACATCTAAACCTGCTGACTTAGCAGTTTTAACAATGTTTGTAATCGGAGCAAGGAGATTATCAAGAAGCTGGCCGATACCGTTGTTATCAATGAAGTATGCAAGGTTAGGAAGAACTGATGTAATTGTTTCAAATGGCTTGTCGAGAACTTGGTCAACAAAGCTCATAAGAGGATTAAGAACATCAAGAAGTACGTTATCCTTAGCCTTCTTGCAATCCTTCTGATACTGTGCAAATGTCTTAATCTTGCTGTTGCTTACCTGAAGAACATCAAGAAGAGGAATGATTGCACCTTCATAGCCGTTAATGCCGTTTACGCCGACATTGAGTGCGTTAAGGTCAAGCTTAATTGTTGAAAGCTTAGAGTCAGCATTCATTGAATCCTTAGCTGTAAGAGTAAGAACACCGTTCTTAAGCTCATAGGTAAGAGCAATCTTGCTTGCTACCTTGCCATCGCTTCCCTTAATATCAAGAGATGTTGAAGCCTTTGCAATTGTGATATTGCTAAGGTCAATCTTTCCTTCATTAAGGAATACGTTGAGAACACTGTTGAGAGGACGAAGAATTGCAACGAGTGCATGTACGAAGCCCTGCTCAGCCTTTGCGGAGCCATCCTTGAAGCCCCAGTTGATTGTTTTAACCTTCTTCCAGCTCTTAACCTTCTTGAGGGTTTTAGCTGCTGAAGAATAAGTTTTACCATAGCTCTTATCCATAAGTAAGCCTGCAACGCCCTTAGGTGAAACAGTAATGCCTGCCATATTGAGATAAGGTGAAATAGTCTTTTTGTCAAGTGCACCGTAAAGTGCCTTAGCAAGTGAAGTGAGGTTAGCGTTTGTAAATACCAAACCGCTTACAACACCCTTAAGATTTGATGCGTCAACTACGCCAAAGTTAGTGAGAAGAGCCATAACTGCGTCAACTGCACTGTCAAGCTGGGTGATAGCTGATTCGGCATCATAAGAAGAAATACCGTCAGGGTACTTGAACTTTAATGAAGTTCCCTTGTATTTGCTGTAAGCCCAATAAACTTCTGTAGGTGACTGTGTGAAGTCGAGAAGTTTGCCTACAATCTTAAGAAGTCCCATACCGTCAAGCTTACCTGTTTCGATATACTTGATGAGCTTCTTAACGCCTGAGCTTACCTTGTTGTTGCCCATAATCAAACCGATGATTGTGGAAAGGTTATGATTTGTCTTTACAAATTCAACAACATAATCGAGTACGTATACAAGTGTTTGAGCAGGAGTTGTTGTCTTGCCAAGCTTGTTCCAATTAATGTTGTTAAGTTTAATACCTGTCTTTGCAAGAAGGGTATTAATAATAGGAATAATGTTGTTGCCTGAAAGAGCATAGCCCTTAACCTTAAGTCCAAGCTCTTGCTTGTCGTTAACTGTGATTAAATCACCGAACGTCTTAGAAACGATACCTTCAAGCAGCGCTGCAAGTGACGGTGATGCGGCACCAAGCTTATCACTCTTAATCTTAAGAATGTTAGCTGCGCCGTTGAGCTCGTTTGCAATAGCCTTAACTGCGCTTGAAACAACAGAAGCAAGTGTAGGAGTTGTTGTATCGTCTAATACAACGCCGATAGCCGACACAAGATTGAGCAATGTTGTTGCAGGCTTTTCAAGGAACTTGTCAAGAAGTGAAACTATTGGATTAACAATACCGGTGAATACTTCATCACGGTATGGATTGCTCTTATCAGCAAACTTAGTAGGAGTATCAACTGTGATGCCTGTCTTTTGAGCTATTGTATTAAGAACAGGGTAGAGAGCATTTTCATAAATGCCTGTATCAATAAGAACTACGCCGAGGATAGAGGTGAGAAGTCTGAGTGAGGTTGAAAGACCTGTCATAAATTCATCTCTGTTGCCTGCTGTGATGCCCCAATTAATGCTTACGTTAAGAGTACCGTTGTCATTAACTGCGTCACTCCAACTGCCAAGCTTAGAAAGCTTCTTGCTTGCGTTCTTAATGCCTGTGTCCTTAATTCTTACAGATAATGAGTCAGGAGAAATAAGTCCGTTGACTGCTTCACTGATAAGATTGTATTTTGCTGTCACGTCTGCAGTACCATTATTATATGTATAAGAGTATGCATACTTGTCAGTAAGTCCTGCAACAAGTGTTTCGACGAGAGCATAGGTTCTTACTACTACTGTTGTAAGACCTTCGTTTGTGTAGATATCCTTAGGATTAACGTTACCATTTGAATCTGGAGTACGTGCATCCTCGCCATTAAGATAATATAAATAGGTATTAAGTAAATCAATTGTTGCGTTTGATGCATTTGCACCAATGTAATTTGAAAGTAATGAAATTACGCCGGCAATAATGTTACTTGTCTTGTTGATTGAATAGCCGTTTACGCTTGAATCCGTAAGGAGAGATGACAATGTTTTATCAAGCTTAGCTATTGTGTTATCAACGTTCTTCATATCGCTGCTCTTATGTGCTGAAATATCAACTGAAGAGTTAGGAGTTGCAACTGCCTGTGTAGTGGCAGGTGATGAAGAATTATTGTTATTATTGTTATTATTGTTGTTATTGTTGTTATTTGACTTGAATGAATTGATAAGTGCCTTAACAACGTCAACAAGCTTGCTTACATTAGTAATAAGGAAGTAAGCGTTATCTCTGTCAAGACCTACAAATCCGCTTGACTGCGGTTCAAATGTGAAGCTGTACTTGCTGTCACGTGTAATCTGGAAGATGCTGTTGAAAAGGTCTGTAAGAGCACTTGTTTCGGTGAAACCGCCTACTGAATTGAGAAGACCTGTAATAATAGGAAGGTTCTTTTCAAATTCACTGCCCTTAGAGCTTATTACATTGTTTACAAGACCGAGAATAGCGTCAAGCCAATCCTCTACGAATACACCTACAAAGCAGTCAAAAATCTTTGTTGGGTTTGGATTAGCGGCAAAATCCTTGAACTCTGTCATCTTAGAGTTGCTTACTGCGCCGTTTGAATCCGTAACAATCTTGCCCTTGTAGCAATATGTCCATGCATCCTTGCTTACGCCGTATTTGTCAGCTGCAAGGTTTTCCATAATGTCAAAGAGCTGAGGAATTGCAACCATAAGGTTGTTAAGACCTGAGTTGATGACTTTTCCTCCGTCATCATGGCCCTTAACCTGGTCTCTGTACTTAGGAGTGCTAACGTATGTGTCAACTGCAGTAGTGAAGAGGCCTGCTATTTCTGTTACCAATTCATAAAGACCTGCGCCAACCTGTCCGTTTGAAGCTGTGATTGCTTTCTTAAGGATACCCTCAAGGTCGCTGAGCTTAGCATACTTGAGAGCCTTATCGGCAATGTAAATACCTGTAATCTTAGGTACGCCTGCTTCATATGTGTATTTAACGTTAAACTTAGTAGTGCTTGAAACGTTAGCAAGTACATCTGCAAGAGAACCGCTTACGCCATTATAAGAATAGGTATAAGAACCGTCGCTGTTCTTTGTGTATGTGATTGCTTTGCCGTAGCTATCTACAACCTTGTCATACTTAAGTACGTAGTCAGGAGTTGCGATAATGTCGCCGGCTGAGAAGTTCTTAGTTACAAAGGTATCGTCAGAAGATTCTGAAATGTAGCCTGTTTTCTCATTACCGCCGTTCCAATAAGTACCGCCGAATTCCTCAAACTTGCCATCTCTCTGGAGCCAATGCATAAGCTGAGGAAGCATAGCGTTGAGGTCCCAAGCAAGCTGACTGATTCCGATGTATGAGCCGGTGTCTGCAGTCATATTTTTGAGTGGCTCAATAAGGTCAATAACAGAATAGAGGAAGCCTTCTTGGTTATTTCTTTGCGAATTGCCGATTTCAGAGAAAAGAATAGGCTCAAGAAGCTCGTTAATTACTACTGTAAGTAAAGGAAGAAGGTTTACGACTGTCTTAATCGGGTCGTTAACAAGATTCTTCCAAACATCGGTAAGAGCGTCCTTAAGATTTACGTTTGTCTTAAGAAGTGACTTAAGCACAGCGTCAACCGTTTTACCGATATCTGTACTTGGGTCAACGATATCGCCGATTGTGTTGTTGAGAATAAGGTTTGTAATCTCGGTACCTGCCGAACCTGTAAGGTCAACATTTTTACCGTTGAGAATTTCCTTTTGAGCGTCGGTAAGAACGATACCTGAAGTTTGAGAAGCTTTTTTCTTTACAATATCATCAAGTACGAGTTGAACGTTAAGAAGGAATTTGAAAGAATACTTATAGCTGTATGTATAAGTAGTGCTATCTGTGCCAAGGTCGTTTGTATCAACGCCGAGGTATTCAGATGCAATCTTAGTAACAATGTAGTCGTAAGAAGCTGCAACCCATTCGTTGATTAATGGCTTGCTGTAATTATTTGAATTAGTTACAGAGTCAGACTTAAGTGCGTTAATGCCGACACCCGGGTCTGAACGTGAAGCATCAACAAGTGAATTAACAGGCAAGTATTTTGTTTTGTCAATATGTGAACGGTTTTTAGCAAAGCCGCCAAATGAACCTAACAAATTATTGTAATTTGTTGAATTCTTTTTTTGGTTAGCTGCAATAAGAGACCAAAACTCTGAAGTGTAACTGCCTTTAAGTGAAGCAGGAACAATGACTGTCTTGTTCTTTTTGTCGGCATATTTATCGTTAAAGGTAACTTCGCCGTCCTTAAAGTAGTTTGTTACAACATTAGTGGTGGCGTTTGCACCGCCGACGCTGGAGAAGAATGCACGCAACTGAGTAAGTTCGTCATCGCTAATGAAGAAACTGTCACCCTCTTGCCAATTTGCATCATATCCTTTTGGAAGCTTAGCATTGATTTCGGAATTAAGCTTGTTGAGGTCAACGCCGTTTCCGTTATTACCGAAACGTACAACCATACCCTTAAGTATATCAGTGTAATACGGAGAAGTGGTTGTGTCGACATTACCGTTCATAAGTGCTTTTTTGCACAAATCAGTCATAATAGTGTTGCCTACTACATATTCGGTATATGACTCAATTTGGTAATCTGTTGTCATGCCCTCTTTTTGTGCAAGAGTCTCGAAAGAAGCATCTTCGGCAACTCCTAATTTAGCGGCAACAGCTTTTCTTGCGATTTCCTTAACAGTGTCATAAACATTGTTTTCAGTGTCGCTTACTGTGAAGCCCTTAAATGTCATAGGAACCTGATAAAGCGATGTGCTGTCAACTGTTTGGTTAAATGTTGCACCGCCGTCGCTTATCAATCTGATAAATTCGCTTGCTGAGATGAAGCTCTGACCGACACCGAAGTCGTAGTAAATAACGTCAGCCAAATCGTTAAGCTTAACGTTGATACCGTATGTTGCATACTTAACGTTAAGTGTGCCCATATAGTTGTTAACAACGGCTTGCTCATCAGCTGTGAGCTTAAAATCAAAGTTCTTCAACTGGTAAAGTGTGGCAGTATCATAAGTGTCACCGATAGCTTCGCCGTTAAGCTTAACTGTTTCAACAGCACCGCTTTTTACAGCTTCGGTATAACGCTTAGCAATTGCTTCTACCTTATCACTGTCTGTACCTTGCTTTATCTTTTGAGCATAAAGGTCGGCTAAATACCAAAGGCTGTTTGTTGAGAACTTGATAGTTTGACCTGCGGCATTGTAGCCTGAAACGGTACGTTCGCTTTCTTTACCGTATAACCATTCGTCAAGCTGATTTCTCGTGTCTTTAGATAAGTCTTTGTTGTCTTTGTACTTTAAGCAAAGAGCGGTAAGTGAAAAATAATCAATTGCGCCCGTTGAACCGCTTAAGTAGTTATAATCTTCAGGATTACCCATACCTGTTTGAATATAACTTTTTACAAAGTCTGACTGGCTTGTCTTTGCAAGTGCGCCGATAAGAGTCGGCTGCAATACGCCGAGTAAATCCTGAAGTGTTGTTTCACTTACGATTTGCTCTTTTTCTTTGGTGGTAAGTTCCGCTGCGGTCTTACCTAACTTTTTAGCACCCTTTTCATAAACAGGCTTGCTTATTGCCTCAATGCCCATGAGAAGGGAAGGCAGCTGGTCTGCCAATTTGTTAAGTGTGTCGAATGCCGAATCGGCGTCAACACTTGTCGTTTTCCAAAGCGGGTTGTCATTACTCTTGGCGAACGCAGTAAATCCAACCGAGCATGTGGTCACGACCATTACTACAGCTAAGAAAAAGCTGAGTATCTTTTTGCTCGTTCTCATATAAATCTCTCTCTCCTTTACATATGATTTACGAACTTGTCGTATGGTAACGCATTTTTTGGATAATGCGCCGAGCAGTATTTGTTCACAGTTTCTACACAAAAAACTGCTTTTTAGGCGCAGGATATCCACACGCGTATTAACAAATACAATATATTTATAACAAATAAAAACTTATAAGTCAATAATTTTATAACATATTTTGAATTTATTGTGAATTTTCACATATTTTCGCATTGATTTTTGACGATAGAGAGTTGCAAAATAGACAATATGGCACAAAAAGTCTGACAAACACAATTCGACAGAAAATTGACTGTAAAACGTAATATAATCCATATAAAGTCGGGTAAAATTCTGTTCGATTTGTAAAGGCAAACATCTTTACAAATGTAAATTTTGTGTAAAGTATCACAGCTTTACTTGCGGAAAATCAAGCGTTTTTTGGCGTCAAATTATAAACAAATTGTAAACTTTTAGTTAATAATTTGTGCAAGGTGTCAAAAATAAGTTTGCTTTTTTGGACATTGTTACAAAAATATCATTTGTCGTTTGTCTTTATTGACTTTTTTGTTGCCTTATGTAATAATTATAATGTGTTTAAAGCACATATTGCGCAGTTTTTGGTGCAACGGTTTGGCTTTGCCGACCTTCAGTCTAATTCAGATTGCCTGATGGTCAGAGATTGTGACAGGCTCCCCTGCAATATGTTAACACTTTATTATTCAATTAATTTTAAATTTAATGGAGGTAAAAATGAAAACGAAGGCAAAAAAGTTTTCACATAAGCTTCTGGCATTATTTATGGCAGTGCTTATGGCAGCTTCCTGCTTTACCGGTGCTTTAACTGCTTATGCTGATACTATGAGCAGTGAAAAGACGTATGCCGACGAGTCAATCGAATATAACGATTTGGCGTGGGCTATTCTTTCCGATGAACAGGTAGCTACAGCTTTACTTGACTATGCTGATTTGATGCTTGCCCAATACGGTCCGCAGATTGATAAGCTTCTTGAAAACCTTCCTTCAAGTATTACCCAGTATATCACATGGGACAGCAACAGCCGTACACTTAAGCTTAATGCTTTTGGTCTTGTTAAAAAAGACATTCCGGTACGTACTCACAGTGTTGATGAACTTTTCTATACACTTAGGGGTGTCGCTGATCTTCTTAACTCATATGGTAACTTACTCGGTGATGCCGGCAACCTTAACTTTAAGGCTGTTGCCACTAAGGATTGGAGTATTTCAAGAGAAACTGCATCTTCAACTGATATTTTAAGAAGCGTAATCGGTATTTTACAAAACCTTTCTTGCGACTATAACGGCTCTGATATTTTAGGCCAGGTGCTTAGAGGTAACTTTACTCTCGGTACTCTCGGTAACGTTGCAAACCTTGACGTATATAAGATTGTAGGTAATCTTTTGGGCTTTACAGATACGAAGTATAAGACTAACTTAGTATACAATGTTGCTCAAAACCTTATTTTCCAATATACTAATTGGTATACAGAAGAGGAAATTAATAATTTCAAGAACGGTACTGCAACATGGGTTTATGATGACCAGCTTATTAATAAACTCACAACAGAGCTTCTTGATAAGATTAGTGTACTTGTTACATATAATCAAGAATACACAGATGCTGATTCGCAAACAGCAATTCAGGATACATCGGCTACACGTTATTTGAAGATTAAAGCTGAAATGAAGGCAAGCGGTTCTGACTACGCTACTGCAGCTGCAAAGCTTGGTTATGACCCTAACCTTGTATATTCAGATGAATTTAAAGATGATGAGGGTAATCCTCTTAACGTTCTTCTTTTTGCTTACGGTGCTCCTGACGAAAACGGTTATGCAACAGAATCAACCACAAAGGTAACACTTAAGGCAACCGATAATCTTTTTGATTTCAGTTACAGAGCTCTTGACCTTGCTTGGGATACAGTTCTCAAGGGTACAGTCAAACTCCTTCACGTAAATGATGGATTTGATAAGGGTCACGGCGCTAACTTTGATAACAACTATTATTATTTCTTCGACCAAAAGGGCGAGTGGAATGATAATGATGTTGCTGCAAACTATACACCGGCTAAGCTCAATCAATGGGCAAATGCAGTATATAAGGATTATAAGTTTGACACAGCAGATGATTTCCTTGCTTATGTTAAGAAGACGGTAACTTATGATCGTACAGCTGCCGAGGACTCAACAGGTTCTTGGAAAGATATCGACGCAACGAGACTTTTCGCTAAGTTAAGATACAGCCCGCTTGCTGATTACGGCTTTAACGTAACAACAGGTCCTATCAATCTTTACTTTGCAGAAACAGGTACTCCAAACCTCGATAAGTTCTTTAGCGAAAGCTATTCAAAGTACAGCTCAATGGTAGCAGGCTTTAATGACGCACTTGTTGCAGCAGTTAAGGACTTGTTCCCGCAGCGCGGCAACGTTATCGGTACACGTCCTGAAATGACAACAACCGGTGATTTTGCAACTATTGACGCAGCAGCAATTAAGTCAATCGTTTCAACACTTGTTGGCAACGCTTGCAAGATGGTTCAGTACACAGCAGACGCTACAGACGCTAACATTCTTAAAGCTTTCTACGCAAAGAACGGCGCCAGCGCTGCTCTTACAGAGAAGAATCTTGAAGAAGCAATGATTCCTATGCTCGTTGCTTGTATCGGTCAGGTAAATCTTGGCTCAGGCAAGCTTGAGAAAATTATCCATCCTTCTGATTGGGACGGATGTAAGGATGCAGAAGCAGTAGCTTATGTATGCCTTAAGGAGTATTTATCATACTCAATGCCTGACAAGGATTATTCAAAGCTTGTAAAGATTGGCAGCGACGGAACAATCAATGCAACACTTGAAGGCACAATTCTTCCAATGGCTCGTGACGCAGTTGCTTATGTAATTGAGGCTTACGTTCCTCTTGAGGACGAAAACGGCAATACTTGGAAGACAGAGTCAGCAGCTGTTGATTCTAAAACAACACTCTTTGACCTTCTTAATTCTGTAGTTTGCTACTACGGCGGCGACCATGCAATGGAGAAGGCTGTAAATAAGGGCGAAAGAGCTATGGGCGTAGGTGCTCTCCTCGGTATTTGTGATGGAAACGGCAACAGCCTTATCACAACAAAGAATACTCTTTGGGAAAACATTAATGCAATAGCTAATAAGCTTATGCCTGTTCTCGGTACACTTCAGGGTACAGGTTATGCTAAATTCAATTCAGAGGAACTTATTTGGAACAACATTGTTCTTTCATTCCTTGATATTGGTAAAGAAAATTCAAAGACAGGTCTTTGCGGCGTATCTAACTTCCTTAACCAGTTATTTACAATCGTTTCTGCAGAGCCTATCCAAAAGACTTCATTCGTCGTAACAGTTTATGATTTACTTAAGGATCTCATTAACGGATTGTTTGGCGCACGTTACAGCGGACAGAGCTTTAAGACAATCGTTCCTGATGCTACAAGTGCTCATCCGTTTGATGATTTCTTCCAGGTTAAGGTACTCGCAGGTACAAGCGGTAAGGACTTGGGTGCATTCCAAAAGCTTATCTGTAACTTCGTAGAGTTCGGCGGATACGGTACAAACGGTCCTAAGACCTACTCTGATTCTATTATCAGAGGTATCTGTTTTGCAGTACAGGCAGTTAACAGCTTCATTCCTAATGCATTGACTACACTTGGTCAGCATCAGCTCAAGATGGCTACTGCTTCATTCGGTTCTAACACCGTAACAGGCTGTATTTCAGGTCAACCTTATGATGATGCACTTACTGTTACAAACAACTCGGTAGGTATCAATGCATCGTACATTAAGGACGGCAAGCCTACTCAGCTTTCACGTTACTATGTAAAGATTACAAGCGTGCTTCAATATGATGTTTATAACGAAGAAATGCCTGATGATACAATAGATTTCCCTGAAACTCCTATTGATCCGGGTAAGAGTGCTAAAATTAATATTTCAGTTCCGTTCGATGTTTCAGGTTCTGATACAACAAACACATGCCGTGTTGTTGTAAATTATGATATTGTTGATGATCAGGGCAATGTTCTTTATGGAGGCAATACTGTAACAGCTTATAAGCTTCTTACAAGTGAAGTAAGCTTCAGAAATGCTCTTTATGATGCTGATTATAACTTCAACTCTACATTCCAGCAGACAGACGGCACTGACAGAGAAGAAAACGGTGTAACCGTTCATTCTCTTACAGGTATCGGCGGTAATATCTCTGCAAACTATCCTGATAAGATGGTTATCGCTTCTAACAAGCTTAACGAAATCGCTCAGTATTCATTCTTTATGAAGGGCGGCAGTAAGGAAAAGAGCATTGACGGTGTATTCTTCTTTGACAGAAAATCCGGCTATGAATCAAATAACCTTACTACTGCAGCTAAGGCATTCGATGATTCTAATTTAACAACAGTAGATATCGGTGAAAATAACGCTATTGCTCGTTGGGATAAGTCAACAGGTGATCTTCTTAAGATTGGTATGTATGACTATCGTGTAGAAACATCTGCAGGCTCAGGCGAATTCGGCGAATGGCAGCGTAACCATACAAACGGTTCTACAGGTAGCGGCCTTGGTGCTGTTGACTACTACAGAGGTTATACTTCTGAGGAAATCGGTAACATTTCAAAGCAAAATGAGGGCAAGGAGATTGAAACAAGAACTCACGTTGCATTCACTCTTCAGGAAGCACTTGATGCTAAGATTATTGCCGGTTACCATATCAATGAAAGCGGTATTTATGATACAATGTATCTTAAGACCGGTGGTAAATATAACTATGATAACATCTTTAATATGGTTACACTCGGTACCGGTATTGATGCTATCTATATAAATACCTCAAAGCAAACATTTGGTTCAAATGCTGTTAATAACTACAGACCGTTTGGTTTCGACGGTGAGGCTACTGTTAAGACCGGCACTTATGATGTTAATGTTAACTTCTATAATTCAGGTTCTTATAAGACAGGCAGCTTCCAGCTTGTTATCGGTGAAAGCGGTTCAGCCGGCTCACTTGATAAAAACTATAACGAACTTGCCAATATCATGGCTAACTATAAAACATCCGACTTCAAAGAGGATGCATCTATCGGTTCAGTTTATGATTTGGCTAAGGATGCTCTTATGAATGTACTTAGCGTTCAGTCAGCTCCTTACACTGCTGAATCAGCTCTTACTCAGTCAGATAAAACAGAGTATGCAGTTACAACTTCAGTTACAACTTCCGCAACAGGCGATCGTGCATACGTTCCTTACTCAACCTCTAACGAAACAGTAACATTTACTGTAAAGGGTACTCAGGTAAGCTACACAATCCCTGAATCGGTTAAAGCAACTGCTTATGTCGGCGGCACAATAGACGCTACAACAGGTGCAACCAGTGGCGGCGTAAAGGGAATTTACTATTCCGATGAGAAATGTACAATGCCTATTTACTCACCAAAGCCGCTTACATCATCAGATGTTAAGAATGGCAAGGATGCTGCATTGGCTAATGTAACACTCGGTCAGGACGGTAACTATTACCTTACTAACTCAGTTAAGTATGCTACAAAATGGGATCTCGATACATATCCTGGCGGCCCATGGCAGAGACCGACAACTACTCAGGATACAAACAAAGATAACGAGCCTCTTTATAATCAGGTTCAATATGTATACAGAAATGCTGAAGGCAAAAAGTGCAACTCAGGCGATAATTGGGCATGTAAGTTCCCATCAGCTGAGTATCAGCTCATTCCTAACTCAGGCGAGATGGACTCAGTAGATAATCGTGGTATTGCTACTCAGGCTAATGACAGACTTGAATATGTTCTTAGCGTAGTTAAGTCTCACCTTATCAGCTCATCATCAACACTCTACAATGAGATTTCTGAGCTTAGAAATGGTCTTGAAGAAATTAACTTTGATATTCTTACATATAATAAGATGGTAGAATATGCAAAGAAGGCTGAACAGCAGTATACAGTTGACGTTGATTACGTTGACGCAACAACAGGCAAGACTGTTGAAAGAAACGGTATGTCTTATGTTGACGCTGCTAAGCTTATGAATGACCTCAAGAATGCAGGTACTAAGTTTACTTATACCACAGCTTCTGAAGTATCTTCTGTTCAGGCAAAAGAATACGTTAAACTCTTTAACATATTCGCTTCTGCAGTTATTGAACGTGGTTACCAGGGCAAGCAGCTTGAAAATGAAATCAAGTGCGCATCGGGTAATGCTTACTCAATGCTCAAGGCAACACCTGCTACATACAATGAGGACGGTACAGTTGCTACTGAAGCAACCGTATCTAAGAATGGCGTAGCAGCTAACCCACGCTTTGGTTCATTTGATGCATCAGGTAAGCTTGTTAACGAAGGCACAACAAAGTACTCATCAGCATCTTGGAACAGATACGTGAGAGCTCTTGCTGCCGCAGTTGACCTTGCTAACTATGGTAACGGTTCTTATAAGTATAAGAATTCCGGCACATTCAATATCAATGACCGTAAGAACTATGACGCTCAGCTTGCTAAGATTTACAATGTTGATACTGAACTTCAGGCAGCTGAAATCGGTCTTACTGAGTTTGAGAGCTGTGAGCTTACTGTAACTCCTGTTGCAGGTGCTAAAGTAACAATCGACGGTGTTGCTTACTCAGGTCCTGTAGCTGTAGAAAAGGGTCAGGTTGTTTCAATCAATGTAACAGCAGAGGATGGTTATACTCTTAAACCTGAACTTACTGTTAACGGCGACAAACTTACATTTGACGATACAGCAACAGCATTCCCATATGAGCTTACTGTTACAGGCAATACTACAATCGTTCCTTCGGTTGAGTCATTGGCTCCGTCAACTCATAATGTTACTGCTTCACTTGTTGTAGCAACATCTTCAAAGGGTGCTACTAACAATAAGGGCGTAAACGGAACATATAAAGTAACTGTTTATGACAGTGCAAACACTCCTGTTCTTGAAAAGCCATTTGACCTTACAACTGATGCAAACGAGATTAGTCTTGACCTTGCACCTGGCACATATACAGTAACAATTACTTCTGAATTCGCTCTTGCACGTACAGTAAGCATTGTTGTTGGTGACGCTGATATTGCAGGTCCTGCAATTGCAATGGTTGTTTGTGACTACAATAAGGATGGCAATGTAACCGGCGCAGATGCTACTGCTGTATATTCAGCTGCTTCTAAGGCTGCTGATCTTCGTTATGACCTTAACGGTGACGGCTCGGTAACCGGTGCGGATGCTACAACTGTTTATGCTATTGCATCATCTGCTATCGCACTTCCTGCTGTTACTATTAAGTAATATTAGCTTCTATACTTCTTAGGGGCGAAAGTCCCTAAGAAGTTTTACTTGAAAATTACGATAACTTGTGTTATCATTTAATTAAGCAGAGCTATGGCTTTGCTTTGTCTTGATATATTCGGCTTTTGCCGTTTATATACTATGCCCGCTTTGGGCGGGGAGGCTATGGGCAGTTTCGTTTAGTAAATATTTAGTGTTTCACGGTGTTTGGCTTTTGCCAAAGTTGCTTGGTTTCATATTTTTATGTTTTCTGACCGATTTTGTCTTTGCCCTTCACGGCGATTCTGCTTCTCCCCAAATTAAGCAATTTTTTTAACAAGGAGGTAACACCAATGAATACAATTGCGAAAAAACGAGTAGGTGTTATTTTCGGTACACTTGCGTTTTTGGCTTTTGTTGCGCTTGTTGTGTGCCTTCCTCGTACTTCGTATGCTGCTGCGCTCGGAACGGAGAGCCCGAACGTTTATTGCACATACACAGATTCTAACGGCAAACAATACGACGGTGATAAGTTACCTGCCGGTACATACGACGTCAGCTTTTATTTAGAGGGCGTCACCGAGTTATCGGTTGTGCAGGTTACATCAACCTATTCTTCGGATGTATCGGTGCAGAGTGAGCCTAAGGCTCTTCTTTCTGATGAGGTTGCCGGCGTATCTTCGATGGGAACCGTAACGAATGATTCTAATTTGGTATTCGGCTTTGTTTCAGATGCTGACACTTGTTCATCTGTAACAAAGGACGGCACGTTGCTTGCAACCTTCTCGGTTGCTTTTGCAAAGGATTGTGACGCCGCTGATGTTATTTCGGTTTCAACAGACCCAAATAAGACTTTCGTTTTGGCTAATTATAATGACGGATTTGACGATGAGTACGCTCTTGTTACCGAATCTGCCGATTATCCCGGTTCTCTATATTTAATGACCTGTGACGTTTCACCGTCAACCGGTCATAGCGTAAACGGTTCGCTTGTTATTATGACAGATGCGAAAGGCAATACTGCCAACAGTCCTGTTTACGGTGAATATACGGTTAACGTATATTCCGATTCAGCTCGTACCGAGCTTGTCGGTACAACCACATCATCTCTTAAAGATGGTGTAAACGCTTTCTCTATTGATTCGTTAAAGGACGGAACCTACTATCTTTCAATCTCGTCTGATTATGCAATAGCTCGTAATGACGTTACCGTTATCGTAAACGGTGCCGATATTACTAATGCGGTTATCCCTATGATGGCTTGTGATTTTAATAAGGATGGTATAATTACAGCTGCCGATGCAACAAGTGTATATCTTTTTGCTTCAAAGCAAACGGATTTAAACTATGACCTTAACGGTGACGGCGTTGTAACAGGCGCCGATGCAACAGCAATTTATGCATGTTCATCCGGTTCCGGTTATTATAACGGATTAGAGATAAAGTGATTTTTTTCAAAATAAATAAAGGGGATTTCTAAGTGAAAAAGACATTTAGAAAAGCAATAGCTGTTCTTCTTGCAGTTCTTATGGTTGCATTCTCCGTTCCGTTTTCTGCTTTAGCAGGTACTCCTGATGCGCCGGATATGTTCGGTGAAACAAATTATACTGTTACTAAAAACAGAAAATGGTGGGTTGATGACGGCGTTGATACAAGCCTTTCAAAGCTTCAGTCAACTCCTGAATATTGGAGCTATAACAGCGACGAAACTTATAACCAAATGGGTTCATGGAGTTTAAGCTTCGGTGGACGATTTGAAGATTATGGAAATAGTGGCTATGAAGACCATCGTAATGACTATAAGCCTGTAATTGCTGCAACAGTATCTTCACAGGGTACTAATGCAGGTATGAAAGAGGCTATTGCAAAAGTTAAAGATAAATCAGATACAAACGCAATTAAAAACTATGCTGCATCATACTTTCAGAATTACTATGGCATGGATGCGTCACATACTTATGAAGCCGTTAAGACAGCTAAAAATATTCTTAACCCTGCAACACTTAAGGCAGGCGATCGTATTGCTGTAACAGTTGAATTTGGTGGTTTTGACGTTCTTCAAAACGGTCAGTTCAAGGGTAAGTTCAATAAGGAATACCTTAAAGCTGCAGCTTATTCTTCAAAGCCATCACGTGGCGATACATGGAAGGCTGTTTCTTCAGGTGCTGCAGGTTGTATAGCCGATGGCACTCAGTTTTATCCTACAGCGTTAGCCTTTGCAGGAAACAATGTAAATGTTGAAGATGGTACATTCTATGGTGCAGTTACAGGTAAGGCTGCTGTAGCAGGTGATCAGTCAGTATCTAACTTTATTGGTACTGCAGACGGCGTAAAACCATTCGGTAAGTATGGTATTGTTTCTTTTGTATATAGTTTTGAGGTTCTTCAAGACTGCGACCTTTCAGATGTATTTACATTTGACACAGATATTGCCGGTACAGAGTTTGAGCCTTATTACAGAACTTCACTCGACGGTACTGGTGAACCGAATAACACTAATGCTGTAAATCCTGAATTGTTCCTTATTACACATGACGATACAGATAGCACTTTTGCTAACTGGGCATTAATTTGGACAGATTATGCAAAGGAATCAACACCTGAAACTAAGACTTATACTATTACATTTAATGACATCAACGGCAAGACTGTTGATACGCAGACAGTTAAAGAAGGCGATACTCCAACAGTTCCTTCAACAAATACTGCTGCAACTGTAAATTATAAGAGCGACAATAAGCACGAAGTAACAACTTACTCATGGCCTGCAGTATCAGCTGCTACTGCAGATGCAACTTACACTGAGGTTGCTACTACAGCTGAGGAAAATTGTAACATTACTTATGCAGAGACAAGTAAGCATACACTTGTTTCAGGCACTGTTCTTACAGGAACATGTACTGTATGTAAACATGTAGATACTCAGACTAAGGACGATAAGCTTGATGGTACAGCTTACTATGCTGCACTTGATGCTGCAAAGGCTGTTGACGGTACTAAGTACACAGCTGAATCTTATGCTAAGGTAACAGCTGCTCTTGAAGCTAACGCTCAGGCTAAGGTTGAAGCTTATACAGATCAGGCACAGGTAACTGCTGCTGCTACTGCTCTTGAAAATGCAGTTAATGGTCTTGAGGCTCTTCCAACATCAGATGTTTATACTTACACATTCGCTGGCGGTAAAACTCAGACTGTAACAGCTGATAAGGGCGCTGCTCCTATAGCTCCTGCTAACACAGCTGCTACAACAGTTGATAACAACGACGGTACTCATACAGTAACATCTTACACTTGGGAAAAGACAGGCGAATTCACATTTGCTGAAAAGGCTAATGCTGATACTAAGGATTGTACTTACGGTGAATACACAACAGTAACTGCTTCTACAATTGCTAAGGCAGGTACTGAAAAGGCTACATGCTCAGTATGCGGTCACGAAGATGTAAGAGACCTTGCTAAGCTTGACGGTACAGCTTACTATGCTGCACTTGCTAAGGCAGAGGCTGTAAAGGCTGACGATTACACAGCAGAATCTTATGCTAAGGTAACAGCTGCTCTTGAAGCTAACGCTAAGGCTACTGTTGAAGCTTATACAGATCAGGCACAGGTAACTGCTGCTGCTACTGCTCTTGAAGATGCAGTTAAGGGTCTTGTTAAGGTTTATACAATCACATTTACAAACGCCGCAGGCACTGTAGTTGATACTCAGAAGCTTGCTGCAGGCGCTACTCCTGTAGCTCCAAAGACAAATACTGCTGATACAACTGCTACACCGGCAGGTAGTAAACAGCACAGCCATACAACTTATAGCTGGCCGGCAGTTTCTGCTGTAACAGCAAACGCTAACTATGACGAAGTTGCTAAGGTTGTAACAGAAGATTGCACAAAGGGTAAACCTGTTGTAACAGAGCCTACACTTGATAAGCCGGGTTCAGAAGTTACAAGCTGTACAATTTGCGGTCAGGTTCTCGAAACTAAGGTTCTTCCTCAGCTTAAGGGTTATGATATCACAGTTGCTAAGACTGCTTACGGTACAACAACTCTTAACAGCGAGGACGCAACAAACGGTAAGACTACTAAGGTTCCTGCTAACTCAACTGTAACTCTTACAGCTCAGGCTAATGAGGGTGCAGAGTTCGTAGGTTGGAAGGTTGCTAACAAGCTCGTTTCAACTAACGAAACATATTCATTCACAGCAGTTGCTGATACAGAGGTAACTCCTGTATTTACAGAAACAGCTGAATCAACATTCGTAGTTGTATTCATTGATATGTACGGTAACGTTGTATCAACTCAGGAAGTAGCAAGCGGTGCTGACATTAAGGTTCCTGCAACTGCTCCTATCTATCCTGGTTATACATTCAAGGGCTGGGCTCTTACAAACGATGAGATTACCGCTCTTACAGAAGGTAAGACCATCAGAGCTATCTATGAGAAGGATGCTACTCAGACTTACACAGTTAAGGCTGCAGGCGCAACAATCACAGTTAACGGCACTGACTACACTGACAAGGCTGAAAATGTTGCATATGACGCTAAGGTAACAGTTACTAAGGCAGGCGCAACATCATGGACAGTAAACGGCGCAACAGTTGGTTACGGTGAATCATACTCATTCTTCTGTGCTTCGGATATCGAACTCACAGCAGTTACAAAGGCTGATGACACTTCTAAGACTCAGGTTGCTATCGTTTCAACAACTCGTCCTTCAGCTACAGATTGCGACGTTCTCTTTGTTGCAACACGTACTGTTGCTGATAATGAGACAGTAGTTAGCCAGGGCTTCGTATACGGTAAGAATGTAACAGCTTCTGACCTTACACTTGAAAACGTTGGCAAGACTGCATCAGGTACAAATCCTGGTAAGGTTAGAGTTATTTATAACAACACCAACGCTTCACAGATTGGTTTGAACTACGGTCTTACTGCAATGACAGGCGTTGCCGGCGCAAGAGCATTCGTAGTTACTAAGGATGCAGATGGTACTCATACTTACTATTCAGAAGCATCACTTTACGACTATAATGCTTAATTAACACAATTTAGCAAAGCTTTCACCTCTGCCTTAAGGGGTGGAGGCGAGCTTTGATAAATTAAGGAGGACACACCTAATGAAAGAGCTTTATACAAAGCCGGTGTCAGAGGTTAATGAATTTTCTCAGACAGCTGATGTTATTACTACATCCGGTGGTACTGACTGGGGCTTCGGTGGAAATGACTAATCTGACACTTTGATTAAAGCATTTGGAGACGGCAGAAATGCCGTCTCTTTTTGCGTTTTTAAAACCTTGAATAAAAAAATAAACTAAATATTAATCATTCCCGAATATGACATTTTACCTTTAACTGTATATTGACAAATAATTAACAAACATATAAAATGAAATTGTAATTTATGACATAAGATGTATATTTTAGAGGGAGAATACTATGTCAAATAAGGAGTATGAATACAAATTTGATACTGTCAAGCCGCCTAAGGATAGGGTGTACGATGACAGAGTGATGCACTATTATGAAAATCATTCAAACGAGCCTGCACGTCCTTTGATTTTGGCACTCGGCAAGCATATTACAGACAGAGTTTTGTATAAATTGCCGTGGCTTCCAAAGGTAGGTAAAGAGCTTACCGTTAATGACCCTGAGTATTGGGGTCTTGCTTCAATTGTAACAGACGAGATGGCAGAGGTTGCCCTTAAGATGAAGGTACACAAGGGTATGAAACTTAAGGAAATTATAAAAGCTACGGGCAAAAGTGCCGCTTACCTTGAGCCGCTTCTTAAAGAAATGGCAAATGTAGGTCTTGTTGAATTTAATTGGGAAAATCCGGAGCATGAAAAGCAATATATGCTTCCTATGTTCGTTCCCGGAAGCGCAGAATTCTTTAATATGAAATGGGATAATATTTGTGAGCATCCGCAGGTCGCAAATTTCTTTGAGCGTATGACTCAGCTTCCGCTTGAAGCAATTACGCCGATGGTGCCTCCGGGAGGCGCCGGAATAGGTATGCACGTTATCCCTGTTGAAAAGGCAATTTCAATGGAAAATCAGTCTGCTGATGTGGAACATATTTCTCATTGGCTTGATAAATATGACGGCAAATATGCGGCAGGCCCGTGTTCGTGCCGTTATAGCCGTGCAATGTGCGGCGAAGGCTGTGCCGATGACCCTGAGGATTGGTGTATTGGTGTCGGCGATATGGCGGATTACCTTGTTGAAACAAATAAGGGCCACTATATCACACGTGAAAAGGTTATGGAAATTCTTCAGCGTGCCGAGGATAACGGTTTTGTTCACCAAATTACCAATATCGGCGGTGGTAATGTTGCCGTTGATGTTGCACGTTCAACTAAGCGTTGCGGCGCTGATGTTTTGGGTATGTTCTGCCTTGAAAGCAGAGAGGAAATGCCTGCGAGCGAAGAGGAAATTTTTGAAACCGAGGACGAGGGTATTCAAATAAACAACGGCTGGGGCGTTAAGGAAATTCTTGCAGAGAACGGCAAGGTGACAGGCGTTGTGCTTAAAAAATGCACAAGTGTTAAAGATGCAGACGGCAAATTTAACCCTCAGTATGACGAAAATGATACTCAAACAATTGAATGTGACCGTATTTATCTTTCAATCGGTCAGTCAATTGAATGGGGCAATCTTATTGACGGTGAGGCGGTAGAACTTGGCAGAGGTAACGCTCCTCAAGCGGACAGTCTTACTTATCAAACAGGGCAAAAGGATATTTTCGTCGGCGGTGACGTTTACACAGGCCCTCGCTTTGCCATTGACGCTATTGCTGCAGGCAGAGATGGTGCAGAGTCAATCCATAGGTTTGTTCATTTCAACGCAAGCCTTACAGTCGGCAGAAACAGACGTGATTTCATAATGCTTGATAAGAACGATATCCTTGTTGACAGTTACGATAATTCCTCACGTCAAATCCCGAATATTAATAAGAAAATTGACGCTAAATCTTCGTTTAAGGATGCTCATCTTCCTCTTACAGAGGAGCAGGTTAAAAAAGAAACTGCACGATGTCTTGGTTGCGGTGCATCCGTTGTTGACGAAAATAAGTGCATAGGCTGCGGAATTTGTACTACCAAGTGCGAATTTGATGCAATTCATCTTTTTAGAGATAATCCCGAATGTAGCACAATGGTTAATTCAGATGACAAGATGAAAGCAATTTTGCCTTATATGATTAAGCGTAATTTCAAGATTAAAAAGGCTCAAAAGGCTAAAAAGGATTAATTATGCACGAACTTGGTATAGTTTTTCATATCATTAACGAAATTGAAGATGTAGGCAAGGAAAATGAGCTTAAAACGGTATCGTCTGTTACGGTTGAAATAGGCGAGGTTTCGGGTGTGCTGCACGATTATCTTGAGGATTGTTGGAAATGGGCTTGCTCAAAGAGTGAGCTTATGAATGGGGCAGAACTTAAGGTAGAAGTTATCCCGGCAGTAACGTATTGCGAAAGCTGCAAGGGCAAATACAAAACTGTAGAGTATGGTAAAATTTGCCCTTACTGTCAAAGCGAAAAAACCTATCTTCTTTCGGGTAATGAAATTATGATAAAGGAAATTGAGGCACGGTAGCATATTAATGCACTCTGTCTTGATGATATGATTTTTATTTAACTTTTTTAGAGGAGGGGGAATGACAATGTTATTCCAAATTTACGGCGATATGGCCGGCTGGCAACTTCTCGGCTGGGTAATGGTCTTTGTCGGTCTCGTCGTTATGAATGAAATTGCAAGGCGAACAAAAGCAGGCGGAATTTTTTGCTTCTTTGTTTTACCGGCAGCACTGACGGTATATTTCATTGCAATTTATATCGGTGCGGCTAAGGGAGTTGATTGGGCACTTCAAAATGATACCTATGTTCATATGAACAGCTGGTTCCATTATGCAAAGCTTTATGCGGCAACAGCAGGTTGTATCGGCTTTATGATGCTTAAGTATAAATGGGGCATCGGCAAAAAAATTGGTTTAAGGTGTTCCCGTTTGCAATCGTCGCTATCAACATTCTTATCGCAGTCGGTTCTGACTTTGAGTCGGCAATTAAAGGCGGAATTTCAGGCGGCTGGTGGAACTGGGTGAACGGTATCGCCGGTATTATAAATATTTTCTGTATGACAGGTTGGTGGGGTATCTATTCCTCAAAGAATAAGCAGGATATGCTGTGGCCTGATATGACATGGTGCTATATTTTGGCTTATGACCTTTGGAACTTTGAATATACTTATAATAATCTCCCTACTCACTCTTGGTATTGCGGCCTTGCACTTCTTCTTGCTCCTACATTTGCAAATGCATTTTGGAATAAGGGTGGTTGGATTCAAAACAGAGCTAACACGCTTGCACTTTGGTGTATGTTTGCTCAGGTATTTCCGCTTTTCCAAGACAAGAGCCGTTTCTCGGTTCTTACATCCGTTTACGCAGACGGATATATGGACCCTACAGTTCCGCCAACAAACGCAGACCCTACAATGCAAGGCATAATTGCCATTATTGCTCTTGTGGCTAATGTTTGTGTATTTGCTTCTATTATTAAGCGTGCAAAGGAACAAAAGAAAAATCCTTATAAAAACGAAATATTTACTGACCAAAAAGATTATAAGCTTGCACTTGAAAGAGCAGCCGAAAAGGCTCGCAAAGCAGCTTAATTTTCATAAAAATTCAAAAAACAACGCCGTCGAATATTCGACGGCGTTTTAAATTATTTATTAAGTGGCTAAACCGTGCCTCGTCGTCGCTGACTTTGTATTATTCAAAATCTGCCGTACAGTTGTGTGTCAGATTTTGAAATAAACCGTAGGGGGCGACCATCGGTCGCCCGTTTTACAAACACGGAATTTCTTTTGACGAGTCACAGGTTCGAGCCAAAAATATCCGAATGGCACAAGAAAACAATATGACGGGCTCTCATAAGAAACAAAGATACTACGAAACAGTCCCCCGGACTGTTTCTCAGACTGTCGATAAAGTGGCTAAACCGTGCCGTGCTTAAATATCATAAATTGAAATCGTAGGGCAAGGGCTCGCTCTTGCCGTATTGATATGAAAAATAACATTTATAGAAAATCACCTTGAACGTAGTGTTCAAGGTGATTTTGGCACTTTTCGCCTTTTGCGAGTGGGCAGTACCAACGTACAGCTCCACTCACAAAAAACGAAATTTATCTCACTTTCTCGAAGTCTCCCAAATTTGTTGCTCGCTTCGTTCGCCAAATTTGGAGTATCTTGTCACAGCTTTGAGCCCTAAATGCATTTCTATAAAATAAAAAAGACATCCGTATGGATGTCTTCTTTATTTGGTGGGAACAACAGGGCTCGAACCTGTGACCCTCTGCTTGTAAGGCAGATGCTCTCCCAGCTGAGCTATGCTCCCGTCAGCGATATTGATTATATAACAAGTTGCGGTGAATGTCAAGAGTTTATTTTAGAAAAAAGCTCTTTTATTCTGTCAATCTCATTATTTAAGTACAAATAGCCGAATAATGCTTCAACTCCCGTTGCGCAGTGGTACTCCCCGTCTGTTGCGCTTTTAGGGGAATGACCTACCTTTGCATTGCGGCCTCGCTTAAAAACGGCAAGCTCTTCATCGCTCAAAATATCTTTAATTTTCTCAAAAGCTGCCGTTTGTGCTTTCGCCGATACAAATTTAACGCTTTCCCTATGCAAATCATTTACAGGGCGGTTTGCATCGAGAACAAGTGTTTCACGAACAAGAATTTCATAAATGCAATCGCCGATAAACGCTAAATTAAGCGGGCTTAACTGCTTAGGATTTACTTCTTTATCAACAAATCTCATATTAAATTAAGGCACGTATTCAAACTCTATATCATAGAGCGATACAACGTCACCCTCCTCAATTCCTTTTTCTCTCAGTGCATCAAAAATTCCGCTTTTCTCTAATACCCTTTGCATATATTGAAGTGCTTCGTAGTCCTCAATATCAATGCCTTTGAGTACTTTAGGAAACCAGCTTGCCTCAACAAGAAAATAATGTTCTTCAGGCTGAGAAATTTTAAATCCTTTATCATCTTTAACAATTGCTTCAAGCGGAATTTCCTCAACCTCATATTCCTTGATAGGCGGAAGAGTTTGAAGCTTATTCCAAACAGCGTTCATAAGCTCCTTTGTGCCTTCCATAATCGGCGCACAAATTGAATAATAATCATAACCCTTATCTTCTACATACTTCTTGAATCGCTCAATTTGCTCAGGCTCTGCCATATCAATTTTATTGCCAGCAACAATCTGCGGTTGCTTGGCAAGCTCAGGATTGAATTTAACAAGTTCCTCGTTTATTTTTTCAAAATCCTCAATCGGGTCCCTGCCTTCGCTGCCGCTGACGTCAACAATATGAACAAGAAGCCTGCAACGCTCAACATGGCGCAAAAATTCGTGGCCGAGGCCTATACCCTCACTTGCACCCTCAATAAGTCCCGGAATATCCGCAATAACAAACGAGTTGCCCTCTCCCATAGAAACAACGCCTAAGTTGGGCACGAGAGTTGTAAAATGGTAGTCGCCGATTTTTGGCTTTGCTTGGCTTACAACGGAAATAAGGCTTGATTTTCCTACTGACGGATAGCCTAAAAGGCCGACATCGGCAAGAAGCTTTAATTCAAGTGAAACCTCCCATTCCTCACCCGGAACACCGGGCTTTGCAAATCTCGGAACTTGACGTGTAGGGGTAGCGAAATGAATGTTGCCCCAGCCGCCTTTACCGCCCTTTGCGGCAATAAATCTGTCAGTCTTGCTCATATCAGCCATAACTGCACCGGAGTTTGCTTCACGAATTATTGTTCCTCTCGGAACTTTAATCTCAAGGTCGGGCGCTTTCTTGCCGTATTGGCGTGAGCCTCTGCCGTTTTCACCGTTTTTTGCAACATATTTTCTTTTGTATCTGAAATCTGCAAGAGTTGCAAGGTTATCGTCAACAACAAATACAACGTCGCCTCCCTTGCCTCCGTCGCCGCCGTCAGGTCCTCCTGCGGCAACATATTTTTCACGGTGAAAGGCAACTGCACCTGCGCCGCCGTCGCCCGCTTTTATTTTAATTTTAGCAATATCTACAAACATATATATCGTCCTTTGCTTTTGCTTTTGTTAATATGAATTTTAACAAATTTCTTTTCAAATTGCAACACTAAGGGTATAAATAAGGTAATATATACTCCTTATTATATGAAGTTTGTTAAAAAATTAACTATAAGGTGCTAATAAATTTAACTGTTTTTGTATAAAGTGTAAAATTTGCATTTTTTTCTTGATTAATGATGACAAACAGTATAAAATAAATAATGCACAAAAGCAATAAAACTTTAAATTATATTCGGAGGTAATTTCCAATGGTAAAAGTTGCTATTAATGGTTTCGGCCGTATCGGTCGTCTTGCTTTCCGTCAGATGTTTGGCGCAGAAGGCTACGAAGTAGTTGCTATCAACGATCTTACAAGTGCAAAGATGCTTGCTCATCTTCTTAAGTATGACTCATCACAGGGTAACTATGTTGCTCAGGGTCACACTGTTGATTTCCACGAAGGTGAAGGCGAAGACAACTATATTGTTGTTGACGGCAAGAAAATTGTTATTTACAAAATGCCTAATGCTGCTGACCTTCCTTGGGGCAAGCTTGGCGTAGACGTAGTTCTCGAATGCACAGGTTTCTATACATCAAAGGAAAAGGCTTCTGCTCATATTCAGGCAGGTGCTCGTAAAGTTGTTATTTCTGCTCCTGCAGGTAACGACCTTCCAACAATCGTTTACAATGTAAACCATGACACACTTACAGCTGAAGATACAGTTATTTCTGCTGCATCTTGCACAACTAACTGCCTTGCTCCTATGGCTAAGGCTCTTAATGATTTTGCTCCTATCCAGAGCGGTATCATGTGCACAATCCACGCTTACACAGGCGATCAGATGATTCTTGACGGTCCTCAGAGAAAGGGTGACCTTCGCCGTGCTCGTGCAGGTGCTGTAAACATCGTTCCTAACACAACAGGTGCTGCAAAGGCTATCGGCCTTGTAATTCCTGAACTTAACGGCAAGCTTATCGGCTCTGCTCAGAGAGTTCCTACTCCAACAGGTTCAACTACAATCCTTACAGCAGTTATTAAGACTGACAAGGAAGTTACAGTTGACGCTATCAACGCAGCTATGAAGGCTGAAGCTACAGAGTCATTCGGCTACAATGAAGACCTTATCGTTTCTTCAGATATCGTTGGTATGAGATACGGTTCACTCTTCGATTCAACTCAGACAATGGTTCTTAAGGTTGCTGACGACACTTATGAGGTTCAGGTTGTTTCTTGGTATGATAACGAAAACTCATACACATCTCAGATGGTTAGAACAATCAAGTACTTCTCAGAACTTGGCTAATATCTAAGATAATAAATTAAAAGAAAAGAGCTTTCCCAAAGGAAGGCTCTTTTTTTATATTCTTATACTAAATATTCTTTTTTATATAATTGCAATAAAGCTTTATTATATCGATATCCGTTTTGTCATATACCATTCTTGCGCCGACGGTGTCCTCAATTTCATTAAATATTAAATGACCGCCGTCAAAAAGAAAATCAATTCCGATATAATCGCTTTCAACAAGGCTTAAAATTCTTTTTACAAGGCTTTTTTCTTCTTCGTTCATTTTATAAGGTGTCGCCCTGCCGCCGAGGCAGAAATTTGAGCGAAAATCGGTATCACTTTCCCTCAAAATTGACGTAATTATATCATTTCCTATAGCCCAAACACGCAAGTCCTTGCCGAGAGTGGCGCAAGGCTTTTGATAAACAAATCCGCTTTCAAAGCTTTCTTTTTCATTTATCATCACAACCCCTTGACCGCCGTGGCCGTCAATCGGCTTTTTAACCGCAGGCACTTCCTTGTAGTTTATCGGCAAAATTTCAATGCCGTTTTTCTCCATAAATTCGTAGCAAAGTTGCTTGTTGTTTGCAAGTTTTGAGAGGGAGGAGGGGTTAAAAACACGTATCCCTTTTTTCTCAAATTTTTCTGCAATTTTATAGTTATTCGTCCTGTTAATTATAAAATCAGCCGTGCCGTCATAATCGTTAATTGCAAGCGTTACGCCAAGTTCTTCTTTAAATTTATTTATCGCAAAGGTGTTGCGCTTTGCTTCTTTTTCGCTGTAAATCAATACTCCGCTCATTTGATTTTTTCCTTAATTGTTTCAAAAATATACGGCGCAATGTCAATTTTTGTTGAGTTCATTATGTTAATTATATGTGCATTTGAATTTACTTCGCAAACACTGCCGTCATCAAGAATGTCCACTCCGCCAAAGGTTAAACCGAGGGTTTCGCACGCTTTTATTGCTGTTTCAATTTCCTTTTTAGTTGGCTTACAGGGCGTCATAGTGCCGCCGTTAGTAACATTTGAACGAAAGTCGTTTTTGTTTTCTCTTTCAGCCGCACAAATAAATTTTCCGCCGATTATTTCAATTCTTTTGTCGTGACCCTTGCTGTCGATGATAAATTTTTGCAGAATAAACGGCTTCTGTCTCTTATACACATCTCCGAGCCCACGAGACTGCAGCTAATCTCGT
>ERZ1027037.50-NODE-50-length-75518-cov-10.098658_pt1 | contig 75518 bp, 67 predicted proteins | sample MGYA00519440_ERZ1027037 | MGnify/ENA primary metagenome ERZ1027037 (study PRJEB26926, sample SAMN06164793) | human gut metagenome | biome: ENVO:00009003; feature: ENVO:2100002; material: ENVO:00002003 | host: Homo sapiens | place: USA | collected 2012 ... | reverse complement strand
CAAGTCTCACATTCACATGATGCTTCGCTTCGTGGAGTTTGGACAATAAACATACCGTCTCTACATGCGGAATCGTTTTTCACCGCTTTAACAGTACGCGGACCCGCATAGTTACTGAGTTTTTACACTCTTTGACAGGTTGCTAATATCTGCAATCATAAGGTTAAGACATGGCGTATAGACCGTTTGACTTTGTAAACGTGTGGCGGGTACGCCGATATTTTGTAACACTTTTATAATACAAAATTATTCTAAATACTGCTACCAAATTTGGTAATATATCAGTACGCCGATTTGTTTTGGGCAGTTTTGCGAATGGCATTAACACCCTTTCAATGTTCACTTTTATTGAAACCTATATTTTCCTTTTCCATGTCCTGTTACAGGTACGATTACCTCACTATCAACCAACAGTTTTATTAACTTGGAAGCTCCTGATGGCTTTAATCCAGTAATTTCTTCAACTATCGTTCTTCCGAAACAATTTTCTTTTCCACATTTTGAAAATATTTCTACTGTATGATTTATTGTTTTTTCTGAAATCGTATCTGAGAAAGAAAGTAATTTATTTCGAATGTCCACTTTTGTACTTTCAATGTCCACTTCTCCACTCTCAATGTCCACTTTTACTCTTTCAATGTCCACTTCTGCAAACCTTCCGCTAATGTGCATCATACGATTATGAAGTTCATTCTTCTCATCCAACAATAAATTTCTTAAAAACAATTCCAAATACTCAGTTGTCTCATGAACACCATTCTTCAAATCGTTATAATTGGCCCTAACAAGCGCATTTCTAAAATACCAAGCATTTTCCGCAAAAATATCATTGGTTACGTCAAATCCCAGCGTTCTAAGATACTTAATAAAAAATACTGCTGTAGTTCGTGTGTTTCCCTCGCCGAATACATGTATCTGCCATAATCTTGATACAAAGAGTGCCAAGTGATGAATAATATCTTCCATACTCAGGTTTTTATAGCTAAACTTCTTTTCCTCTGCAAAATCATAGTCCAGAGTTGCTCGAAGTTCTGATGCACTTCCATAAAGAACCATTGCTCCATTCAGCACCCATTCTTTTTTTGTGATATTATAATCTCTCAGTTTTCCGGCGTGTCCATAAATCCCAGCAAACAACTTTTTATGAATAGAGATATACTCATTCGGGGTAAAACTAAATGCTTTCTCCGACAATATTTTTGCTATTCTAACGGCAACTTTATCAGCCTCTTCCGTACGGTCTTCTGTATTTGCTTTTGGATTTTCTTCATAATACGTATTTAGAAGTTCCTGCGCTTCATCAATCGAAATATCACCTTCAATATTCTTTATTGCAGTATCAATCAAGTACTTCGAAGGCTTTAATCCATCCACTGCTTGAAGTCCGATAGCTGTATGCCAGGCGTAACCTTTGTCTCTTTTATTCGGTTCTGATTGTTTTATATACTCTTTAAAAGGATCTTTATCCATCAAATTGCCTCCATTCATTTTTACCAATACCAGCTCTTTCTGATACTGTCTTGTAAAGATTTTTCCTTTTCTTCAGCATTTTTTTCGTGCTGACGTTTTCCCAGATATTCATCCTCAGTCGCTATAGACGGATCATACCAGTCAGCTTTCTTCCGGGCCCATTCAATCCACGCTGGAGTAATATCTTCATTTCCACTATCTATCATAGCCTGAATATATTCTCTTATTTCCTTTGCAATTCTATAGTCTTCAGCTTTGTTTACAAGACGAATTTCTTGTTCTTTTCTTTGTCTATTTTCTTCTCTGCATCTCGCTTCTTCAACTCTCTTACGTTCTGCCTCTTCACGTGCTTCTCGTACAATTCTACTGTTACAGATTTTCCACTTCTCTTGGATGTTTCTATAATCTTAGTTCCTTTTTCAATAATGCCCCCATGCGCTGTAACATCCGTAATAATTCGATATACACGCGGTGGAACATTAACTCCATCTACAACGGAATCATCATACGTATACATTAAAGATTCCAAATTGCTTCGGTATATTCCAATATTTCTTTTTGCCATTGAGCTGACCATTTTGGAATACTATTCATCCGCTTTCTTAGCCTGACTTCTTAATGTTAAATTCGATATGGCATTATATGCAAGCAAATCAACAGCACTATTTGTTATTATCCCATAACGCATTCCCGTAATCTGCGAAGCCGCCTGCCTATACGCTTCTGCGCAGCCAGATTCCATTGCACTTTCATGTGCATCATTTAACTGCTGTGCCTCCCTTACTAAAATCCTCTTTAATTCAGTAAGCCCTTTATATGCCTGTGTCCATTCGCAGTATTTTTCTCTTGTATCTCCAGTTGGACAAACATCATAAGAATCCTCTTCTATTACTGATAGCAAATGATTAATGTATTGTCCATTATCCGTATAACTATAAATATCAAAATAAAACTTGACCTGTATAAAATTATAACCTTCTTTTTTACTCTCAGTAACCTGTTTCTTTATTATGCCATCCAACAACTGATAACAGTCTTGTATATCTTTCATTGTTTCTAAATATTCATTAACCAAGTCAGCTTCTGGAACAGCAATTTCTCTCCCCCACAAATTCAATTTTTCCATACCAACATCAACACTGACAGAAACATCATTATTGTTTTCCAAAATAGTATCTGCTTTCGTATGCAAATAACGTGATGAATTTACATCAATATATATCAACATCTTGTGCAAAGCGGCATTTAAACTGCTAGTCTCACTCTTTTCTACATTGTTGTCTATATTTATAAAATATTCCCCTAAAATTTCAAACGTTCTCACATACAAAGAGCACAAATCTGGACTATCTGGATTTGCTCTGTACATCTCATTATCAACCCTAACAAATATATTAAGTGATAAAGGTGTGTCCTTTAGATAATCATCAGTATGTAGATTATGGTCAACAATAAACTTGCTCAGGTCACTAGGTGAAGCATCCAAATCTAAATAATCACGAACGAAATCCACCTCTTCTGGTGCGAGTGTATTATCTGCAGCAGCTAAATACAAAATAAAATTAAGCATATCTACTTTCATAATCTGACGTGATGGCATCGGAAGCCCTATTTTCTCATCAAACGACTCACACGCCCTCATCGCACACTCTATCATATTTTTCAAATCGTAATTCATATAACTCTCCTCCTCAAGTCTAAAATACCATATCATTCACATCTGCTAATAACATCCATTTCACATCACTCCCACTCTTATAGCACTATATGCTGTTGGCATAGAATTAATAAGTTGCTTGTCCGATATAGCAATACATCCGGCTGGTATCATAGCATTATTTTTCCGCCACATTGCTGGATAAATATATATTTCACGTTTATTACCATCTTTGTTAACAGCATATATTCTGCTATTCTCAAAAACAATATTGAACTTTGCGTCAACTAATGCATTTTCTTTTATTCCTTTTATCAAATTGCATTGCCTATCATACGGAATTATATCCGCCATCTTTTCTTTTTTTGCCCAATCCAATAATTGTTTTGCAGCATGTCGATCAAGAATATCTTGAACTCGTTGATTCCAAAAGTGCTTAAGGCAATCATGGCATGCGGTAGAACAATTATTCTTACATTTCAGAACCATTTCTGTTTGATCTAACAAATCATGAAGTCTACCGGCTAACATAGAGCTATACCCAGCTCCGCTTGATAAACTATCAAATAAAAATATATCTACAAAAACCTTATCTTTATCATTTCTTAACCGATATCCACCTTTTAAGTCGCTAAATTCAACATCAAGCAACTGCCCCGCAGCTAATACCATTGCCTCTGTTAGCGTTTGTGCTGCACTATTTATCCACATTGCATCATAATCTGTGTTTATTACGTCGTTGTATAATGTTATTTCAATCAAAACCATATCAGTCATGAAGCGATGTCCTAAAAACGCATTTATAACATTGTCCGGTGTGTGAGTGCATTTTGTTTTAATATGTGGGTGTCTATATGGCTGGGATATTTTTTGTAATGCAGCTATATCATCCCCAGGAACCGCCGCTCCACATTCAGTGCACATAGTAAATCCCTTTGATTCTGGACCCTGATTTAAAATAGTTAATGGCTGATCTACTAATCTTCCATATCTAATCAACGGATATTCTATTGATTGTAACATTTCCTCGTCTTTTATAGGAGAAGCATAACTTGGTAATTCTGCATACGACATCTCAGCCTCTGCTTGGGCTTCTCTAATACTTGTACCCCCGATAGGTGCGAATCCCCATGGTTTGACTAATCGTTGTACTTTAATGGAATCATGTTTGCAAAATGGACATATATTCCCGCTTATCAAATCGCCTACCCAATTACAAGACCTATTTTCACAGTATGAAATCATTCTGCTATATTCATTACTATCAAAATATTTCCTTGCCGGATGTTCTCTGTCCTCTTCTTTAAATTTTGAATGGAAATTATAAATTCCACCTGATTTGTATGTTTTTTTATTTACAACAATGAGTCGCCCTGGTGCATATTCACTTATTGCCATATCCAAAGAACGATCAGGCTCTTGTTCAATTTTTGATCCGTTTGCATTTTCAATACTAAAACCAACTACATTTCTCGGGAATGAATACGTAGGAAATATCCCCTCTTCTAACATTACATCCAAAAGTTTCTTTTCATTATCATTAGAGTCATAATAATCCTCATTAAATTCATCTACTTTATATTTCAAATGTTGCAAAGCCACAAGTAATTCCATCTTTTGTTCTTTCAAATTGTTTTGCATAAGAGATGGTATCAATCCATCTAATCTTTCCTTTGAAAAAGCCTTATTATTAATATAAGCACAGAATTCATCGTAGTAATTATTTATAAAATCAATTATTCCAATTGTATTTGCGGCTTTACAATATTTATCAAGATAATCCGAAAAATATACGACATTCATATGTCTATAAATAAGCTTTTGATTATGCATATCTATTGAAGGGTACCTCGGTTCACCTGCAATGATCTTTTCTGGATTATTGAAATAATAACTATCGTGTGGTCCATTATCCGTATAAGTAACAATCGTAGAAATCGCTGATCCCCGTCGTCCAGCTCGTCCAGCTCTTTGTTGATAATTCTCACGCATAGGGGGGATATTTCGCAATCCCACAGCTGTTAATGAACCAATATCAATACCCACCTCCATTGTGGTAGTACAACTAAGTACATCAACAGGACCCTTATCATCAATATATACATTCTGAAATCTAAGCTCATATTCTTCCGTTGTTGACCACATATCAATTCTTTGATCTTTATGTGATAACTGTGCTGTATGTTCTTCTGTATTGATCCTGGTCATCAGTGCATCATTCTTACCTGCAACTGCATCCAAGATTGGCTGACGCCAGAACTCCAGGCCTTCAAATTCGCTTTCTTTCATCTGAATAGGTTTTCCCTCACAACACCATACACATTTACCCCATAATGTAAACGGAAATACCCTTCCGCAATTTGGACATTTGTACCATGAATGGCTTGCATCAAATTTCAAACTTATAAGACTAGGATTCAAATAATAATTTTCATTATCATCTTTGCCTTTTTGTGTAAATTTCAGCAATGCTTTATATATGTATGCTTGTTTCTTCTTGTCAATGTTATTTTCTTCAAATAACTTTTCATACCTAGTAGGCAGCTTCCCGTCTGGCGCAAGACCAAAACGCACAATATTTGTTATTCCTCTCCTAACCTGCCTTACAATATCATAATCATATGCATATGTATCCGTTAATACTTCCGCAGCCCATGCTGCAAAGAAACTGGCAAAAAAATCTTCATCAAGCTTTACACCTACATCTTCCAAATCGTCTAAAGCATCATATAATACATCTGTCTTGCATGGTTCAATCCAACACAATCCTAAATCCGAAAACGATCTGAAGTTACTACATATAATTCTCAGCAAATAGCTTGAATACAATTCAGGAACTGTAGCAAATTTTTGTTTCTTTAAATCCGCATAATCAAATTTACGTCTTCCTCTCCTAGATATTTTTTCTATAGTATCCTTCATTTCTTGCAAATGTTCATGCAAATCCCTCTCATCTGAACCATAGAAAAATCGTAAATTATGTTCTAATGCTACTTTTAAAAAGGAAACATATAGCAAATCCATACTGTCATCCTTACCTGTTTCCCTATTCCAATCATTTAATTCTTTTGCAGCAACGGCTATTGCCTTTCTCATGGCATCCTCATCCGCAACCGCAGTTAATTCCTTTGCTAACGTTGCAGCTCTCTGACGACTGTCAGAAAACAACAGTACTTTTCTTCCTGCATTAGGTGTCAACTCTAATTGCTTTTTATCTGTTATCACTGGTGGCTGAATCATTAATTGTTCTGAAACTAAGTGGAAGAATGGCTCATTACCTTTTGTTGCAAAATCAGTTACATGCAAATGCCTCTTCTTACACTTTGGACAGGAACTAAAGGTAAATACAAATTTATTATCTTTAGGGCAATTCGTACTATATGCAACATGTAGGTACCCAGGGGTTCCCGCAGAACTGTCATCAACCTCTAATCTCCCTGAAAACGAATTTAACCATCCTGTTTTCACATTATCTTTTCTATCACATGTTACATTGTCTGGAATAACATAAAAATGAATTTCCTTAAAGTTATCTTCGTAATTGGCACCCTTTTTATTCCAAATAAACTTTGCTGATGGCTCAGTTTCATCAAAATAGCCTTTTAAAAAGATAGCTCCACAAGACCGGTCATTTAATAATTCATATACTTTTCCCCCACACTCACATATATCTTCATGGTTACCTATATACACTTTACCAATTGACAAATTTGTACTCTTATCCCTTTGAGTACAGCAAGGATTACTACATGCATATATACCCTGAATTCCCCTAAACATCATGTGTAATCTCGACGGAAATAATACTTGTCCCTCTGTATTCTTTGCTATCGGAGCTATAGCAAGTAGCACACTTGTTGCCTTTTGGGAAATATCTTTTTCACAATCAGGAAAAACCTTTTCGGAGAGTGTCTCAAATGAACACGCCTTTCCCCGGCAACACTCCATAATAATCAGCAACTGTTCTATTTGAGGAAGTTTTTCATACAGATAGTTTTCTATATTCTGTTCTTTAGAAAAATCACATTTATCAGTATCCAATCCTAATATATCGCACACTTCTTTTATAGCTTCATATTTTTTTTCGCCATGAAGCAAGTCAATATTAAATTTCGAAAGTGCATACGGATCAACTGATATTAAATTTTTATATACGAGTTTCTCACGCTCTCCAACGATAATATCTATTTTCTTATCCTCATCCCTGTCAATCGCTGTCAAATCACATACAAACTCTTGAATCTTATCATTTGCATTCTGTGGAATACTTGCACTTGTAAGAATAAATTGGATTTTATCCCTTGAAACTCCTAATTTATTTATAAAGCGCCTGATCAATAATGCTACTTCGCCCCCTGCTGCGCCTCTATACATATGTGCTTCATCAATAATAAACAAAAGTTTGTTATCTGTGCTTTCGTTCAACCAAATCTTTGTGTCATTCCAAATATTCTGTTCTTCAGTACGCATCAACATATATTCAAGCATAGAATAGTTTGTTATCAGAATATCAGGAGTAATCTGTTGCATTTCAAATCGAGTAATCAACTCAGCATCACGATAGTCAGTATCATGTTTTCCTTTTAATAATCCATCAATAAATTGCCCAATATTATACTTTGCTGGGAACTTTCCCACCGTCTTTAATTGCATTATCGTTTGTTCATCACGATCAATTAAATTTTTCTTTAATGTTTTAGCCAGCTCTGTATCTTGATTTCTTTTTGCTTCTCCTGCATATGGAGTTCTTCCTGTATACATACCAAATTGTGGTCTTCTCTTTTGTCCTGTATACTCATGAAACATCTCATAAAATTTTTCTGATCCAATCATCCTTCTCAGACGACCTATTTGATCTGATACCAATGCATTCATTGGATAAAGCATCATTGCTCTCACGCCACGCTGTCTCCAAGACACACTTTGATTCTTAGCCTCATTTATTAACTTTGTAACCATCGGCCACATAAAACATTCCGTTTTACCGGAACCTGTTCCTGTCGCAACAAAAAGGTTATTACCACTATAAAACGATTCAATTGCCTGAATCTGATGACAATATGGATTTCTATATACCCCTAATTTATCCTCGATCATTCGTGCCAATATTTCTTTAATATCATCTGGGATTTTATCGCTTTCATTAATACCGTTTTCAATTGTCTTGTACGCTGGATTCGCCTCAATATATGGCTCCTTCCATAACACCCCTTGCTCCTCAAGCTCTTTTTTACACAGATCCCTCAATTCATCATTTTTCCCAAAATATGCAGTCTCTATATACTCAATAAGGCGATGTTTTAAAGCTTCATGTGTATTTCCAATACTATATTCATCCATATCTTATACTCTCTCCCTTATTTCAATTCCCAAATCTTTATTCAAATATGCCCTTATTAAATCCCATACCTCACATGGCACCACATATCGTACTTTGTCATTATATCTTGTCATCGGCCAAGCATATGTATCCAATATTATTTCTTCTCTCAACGGCAATCCACAAAACAATCTCAGTAATATTACTGATGATTTATATTCAACCTCTGCCTGTATCTGCGTTCCATATAAAAATCTTAACCCCAGCAAAATTCGTCTCTCTTCTTTATAGTCTTGCAATATACCATCAATTGCCTTCCCATACCATTGTCCATTCATATATTTTAAAATCCAATATTCGTGACTCCCGTTAATTATGGTTATTCTCCCCAAATGTCTGTTCAAATCCTTGTTAGGCCTATCAATCCATGATTCAGATGGAATTCTTCTACCTCTTATATCAAAAAATTCAAATTTGCTTATATCATCACATGGAGGTAAATCGTTCCTTTCATATACCCACTCTATAAATTCTCCTATGTCATAATGGTTGCACTCAATGCTTTCTTTATCTTCCTTACTATCAGTCGTTATTCTGGTTATTCCAACCATACTTACGCTTACTCTTTCCTTAAGGAATCCATAAATTCTCGAGTATCCAGGTGTACAGCTAACTGTCGAATAATGAGGTACTGTTACATGTCTACGCTCACCTACTTCAACAAGTTCACCTGCACAAATCATTTTCTCTCTGATACTACGAACAGAATTTGTAATGGTCTTATCAACTTGCTCTTCATCTATAAACCACTTTAAGCATTCCGGTTCACACTCCAAAAATCCATTCAGTACCTCTGAGCATCTGCTTAATAAATATTGTTTGCTTTTTGAATTATTACTTTCCCCATATTTATCTTGGGTTGAAATACGCATCCACTCACAAATAGCCGAATATATCAATCGAGCCTTATAGCAATATGAAGATTCACCTGGATATTTCATTATTTTCATATCATTTGACATGACTCTTATCAATTCATTCATTCTATCTCTTTATCCCTGCTTTAACTAACATACTTTCTGCATCTTGATCTGTGTCTAATTTACAGCATTTCAAAATTGAAGTACTCATAACTTCACCCATCTGTTCTGATTGAATTATCATATAATATACGTATAATACCTTTGAAAAATCAATTGATAACTTTTTGTTAATAATACGCTTAGAGACAAGTTTTCTAAACACTCTATCATAATATGTTTTGCACTTTGACATATCCATTTCATCTATTAACAAGTTAGTATTATTTTCAGCCGTTACCAATTTTTCCGAAGACTCATATGTATAATACCTTTCAGCATCCACAACTATCGCATAATTATAAATTGTTTTAGGAAATAATCCTAAATTGTCTATGTCTGATATGGTAAATATCAAACATCTATCTTTACACTCAGAGCAGATTGCAGTAAAAAGTTCCTCGTCGTACTTATTTAATACTCCCTCAATCAGAATAGTTTTGTTGTCTTGGGTATTTATCTTATTTATTATCTCCGCCATATTAACAGAAACTGCATCATGTATCCTTATACAATATGGCAAATCCGCTCCGGTTACCGAAGATATACATTTAGCTAATATAAGTGCTATGCTTTTATCCATAATAAATGCCTTCTGACACAATAAAGCAGCGACACACGTAGCAGAGATTTCTATCGCATTCTCAAAATAAAGTTCTATATTAGATCGTAAATCATTTTCAAAGTCATCTATGGTTTCCGCCGGTTCACATTCTATGGTTTCGCTTATGTCAATTGACTCCTTACATTCATAAATATCTTCTATTGACTGGGTTCTCACGTTTCCAGTAACACTTTGACTACCAGTATCCCCCAAAAGCTGAAATCTCTTAATTAACACATCATCCAGTTTCTGTTCATAAACTCTCTGTTCAATATTTTCATAATACTCTTTTTCTATATTCTTATAGTGATTTAAATCTTCCTGTACCTGGGTCAACTCTTGGTATAGTGAATCATTATTATCCTGTAGCACGTTTTTCTGGTTTTCCAATGCCGCAATTTCATTACTCAGCCGCTGCTGTTCCTCACTATTTTTTATACGAATTTTTTCCAGTTTCTCAGCAAGTTGTTTTACTTTTGCATCATTTTCTTCTTGAATCTTTTTATTAATCTCAACTAGTTTTTCTCGATATATCCGAGATAATTCTTGTTCCTGTTCTTTACATTTCCTTTCATACTCTTTTGCAGCTTCACTATCCCATTTTGCAAGATTTTTTTTATGCTCACTCTCTTCTTTTTGCTTATAATCTATTATCTGCTGATTAAGCTTATCAACTGCACTTTTTAATTCAGCATTTTCTTTACTCAGTTTTTTCTTTTCTTTGATAATACGATCTTTTTCCTGTTCTTGCTGAGCAAGTATCTCTTTTTCTTGTTTTTTTAGTAATCGATCTGTTTCCTTCTTATATTCGTTCTGAATCTCTTTCCGTTCAATTATCCTAGAAATATCTCTATCTAAAACTGCCATCTCATCTTCACTTAAAGATAATCCCTGCAATTTCAAAAAAACTATGTACAATTCAAAAGGCAAACCTTCAAGAGAATTATCACTTACTTCTTTGTATAAATGAATCAGCTTTTCTTCATCATATTGAACTATTTGAGAAATATCTATATCATCACAGGCCGAACAAGCAGTTTCAAATATTGTTTTTAAGCCGTTTAATACATAACTTAATGCAGAACAGTATCTCCCATCGCCTTTTAAATATAAATCACGAGCTATTTTGGGCAACATATTCTTTACTAATGATGATTTTTTGTCTAACCGGCCAAGTCTTTTCACATATTTTTCATACCGTTTCGGATCATCCTTCATAGGTTCCAAAAGTATTTCCATATCTGCATATTTGCAAGCAATTAACAATTCCTTTTCATTGAGCAATTCCAGCAAATCAGACTTATATAGTTTCATTTAATATCCCCTCCAATATCTGAATTAATGGCGTCGAAATCTTATTCTGCCTTATACATTTAAACATATACTCCCTTACTCTTCTGTTTCTCCATTCCGTGTATAATAATTTAGCTCTTAAATCTATAGGTATAAATGACTCAACTGCATTACCAAATAATACTATATATTTTAATAAGCTTTCTTCATCACACCCGACATTTGCTCTATTTTCTTTTTTTATTTGTATTATCGTATTTAATGACTTACAAGACAAGACATAGATAGTTTGTCCATTCTTGAAGCAACTAGTATCAACCTCTAATTCTTTGTTCCTGATCTTCTGTATTTTTCCCTCAGATTCGACTATTAACATAGTTTTATTTTCAATGCCCACAATTTTGTCGGGAACCGAATCAAGTTCAACCATCTTATGATCTATCTTCAGAAGTTTAGAATTATATTCAAGCTCCATCGATATAGTCTCTGACTTCAGCTCATACGCAGCCTGTCGAAATCTCGTTCCACTTGAAACATACTTTCTATCAATATTTATCAAAATATCATTTGAATCTATATTTACTGCAAGTAATTTATCGTTGTATTTAATTTCTCGTGGAACAGACAGGACACCATTATAAATATATGTTTTGGGCTCATCATTACCTGACATCACGCAACCATATACTTTTGTATTTGTCCTATCTACAAGGTACTCATCTTCCTGCTTAACCAAAGGAGGCCAAATCGGTATATATTTAGGTTCTTTTTCCAGCAGGTACAGTTGCAAATACTCTCTTAAATAAAAGGCAAGATATTCAAAAGCTCTATCTGATATATCAGACGAAAGAATCACCTTATATATATACCACTTTTCATTTTTTAGCTGTAATATACCTATTCTGTTACCTTTTAAACCTGAAATCTTAGGTATAGTGTCATCTTTTTTTACCCAGTAATACTCTATATCCGTGGAGATATTATCGCCATGATGAATCTTTCTTCCTCCCTGTTCCGAAACAGTGAAAAAAGCTCCATGATAAGAGAATCCATCTGCATAATCTGACCAATGCTTCATAATACGTGTAGCCTTATCCACAGGCGAATACGATAAATGATATCTTTTTTCACATATAGGAATATGATGTATAGGTATTAAAACTGTACTTTCTTCAGAAAAGCGCTCCCTATTTACTAAGTAACTACTTTCTCCATCAATAGATACCTGAAGTTTACTTTTTTCAGCATCCTCCATCAATGATCTTGGCAACGCCTTAAACCCCAAACTCAATTCAAACGTTCCCTTAACTGCGCCATTCCGCAAGTAAATAGGCAATCCTATCCGCTCATAAATTGAATCTGTCGGTACTCCATCAACACGCCTATCGCATTCGGCAGACGTATTCTGTCTCTTGTAATGTGCAAAATAATTTGAATACTTACTCCTTCTTAAATGAACAGATTCCCCACATTCCGGGCATATAAACCGGTCTCTTGAATAAACGGAGCCCACTATATATTCGTCCGCATTACACTCTTTCTGTTTTCCTCTTCCATAGCAATCTAAAGCAGTTTTCATTTGTCCCCTCTTTATATCGTTTCTACTACTTATTTATCTTCTTTGCATATGCGTACATTCTTTTCAGCAAATTCTCGTTTTTCAAATCACTCGAAATATTCAGGCTCTGTTCAAATCCCTGATATGTACTAAACCCTAGCATATATACCGCCATTGCCATTGCCAGTTCCTCATCTGCAAAATTCAATTTATTTGCTATCGCTCTCAATTCATCCAAAACTGTGTCATGTGGAATTGTAATATCCTTATCCGTAGATACAACCTTTGCGATCGTATTTGGAAGCTCCATACACATATCATAAAATGCAGTATCACAACCAGTGACAAGTGCATAGAATTGATCCATACTTACCCTTCTAATCCTTCTATGAGATACACTTGAACCATTAACTGTGGTTGCCCATTTTATATTTTGAGATTTTTTAGCAATCGCTTCTACTAAAAAGCAGGCACAATCGTCATTCTGTAATAACTGGTTCTGCATTTTGATATACGTTTTTCCGGCTGAAGATGAATTCATCGTATTATGCTTGTTTTTCATTTCAACATAAATTGTTCTAACTCTATCCCCTTCCGGCAAGATAATTCCCTCTTCATTGTGATAGATAACATCCCATCCACCTTCTTTTCCATTATCCGGCACACGGCAATCTTTTATATACTGGAATATTCTTTGATGAAAGTAACCTATATCATTATTTGCTGATTTATCTCTCTGTCTGAAGATCTCATTTCGAATCAATTCATCCCAGCTATACTGATACACATTTTTATCAAAAATCATTTTTACTGGATCTACAATATTACTGTTGAATTTTTCAATATCAATTGGCAATAATTTCTTATCATATTGAGCAATTGTAGCTGCAACATGCTTTGTAAAATCGTCCTCTGAAATAAACCCTAATTTCCACATTATTAAATAGCCTCCCTCATTTTTTCTATCTCACACACCATATCCAATGACTTACTGATCTCTTTCGCAATTTCATATGCAAGATTTACTGGAACAGCATTACCTACCTGCTTATACTGTGATGAAATATTTCCACAGAACTCCCAATCGTCAGGAAACGTCTGACATCTTGCATTCTCTCTTACTGTAAATGGGCGAGCCTCCAACGGATGACATCGCTCAGTTTGTTTTTGTGACGGAGATGTCAAAACAGTGAGTGAAGGTTCATCTAAGCTCATTCTTCGTAATATACCAGTTCTACCACCTTCCATGTTCCAACAGCTCTTCATATATTCTTTTGCAATTGCCGGATCTATATCTTTCCAATAGCCACCTGGTGGTACTAGTTCAAATATTTTTCTCTTTTTCTCACCATATGGAACACCTGGTCCCTCAGGACAATCAAGCAAAATATCTCTAAGCACAGGTTTATAATCATGCTCTTTAGGAAATGAAAATGTAATAGTATTTTTCAAATCATTCCGGATTCCAATTGTAATAAGTCTTTCTCTTTTTTGTGGCACGCCATAATTCCAGGCATTTAATACCTTTTTATCAATTGTATATCCAGCCTTCTCAAAAATATTTAACATTGTCTCATATGTCTTACCACCATCATGTGTTAATAATCCTCTCACATTCTCAAACAAGAACATTTTCGGCTGCAATTTTTCCAAGAAAACAGCATAATGATAAAATAATGTTCCTCGTGCATCTTCCAAACCCAATCTTTTGCCTGCATATGAAAACGCCTGACATGGTGCTCCTCCTGAAAGTAAATCAAGTTCGCCCTTCTTGATTTCAAAATAGTTTTCCAAATCAAGACATGATATATTTGCAATATCATCATGAATTACATTCCAATTAGGTCGATTTTTTTTCAATGTATCTGAAGCATCCTTATCAAATTCTATTAACCCCAATGCATCAAAACCCGCTTTTTCTACTCCTAATGCCAATCCTCCAGCACCGGCAAATAACTCTATTGTAGTTTTCATATATGTACCTCTTTCAAAGTTTTCATTTATATAAACATATCATATTACATGTACTAAAAAACGTACTCGTCTAAAGATTTTTGTTTTCATCTTGATCTTGAATATATGTCATGATATCACCATAATCCACTCCTAACGCATCACACAGCTTATCAAGCACAGGCATTGCCACATATTCATTCTTAACAAGCTTAGTCATGGTATTGGGTGCAATATCAGCTTTCTTTCTTAGATCCGCACGGCTCATTTCATTTTCTGCCAATCTTATCCATAATTTCTTATATGAAACTGCCATATTTACCTCCATATCTAATACAGCAAAATACGTTAGAATTATACCATTTTTCTATCAAATTCGCAATTAATACTCCCAACATCTTGCGATATATCCCAAATAAAAAACACCCCACAGCCACCGAAGCAGCCATGAGGTGCAATCATTCATTCTCCCATTCTCTTACATCATCAAAAGCATACTCGTAACAGCCATACAAACCGCCATAGTCATATAACCTTCCTTTGTCATAAGCTCATGCCTCTTATACCCGCTTCCGGTAAGTTTCACTGGATATTTCCGAAAGAACAGGATACATAGTGTGACGAATCCGGCAAGTCCAGCCACAAACATCAGCACAACTATCCATCCTGGTATTAGGAATGCTCCCATATAGGCAACCGCTACATTAACCGCATTGAATACCAGGTGCATAGCCATGGAGTATATCATATTGCCTGTTGCAATCCTTATAAGGGCAAATAAACAGCCATAGAAGAACCCGTACAGGATCGAACCAAGGGAGAAGTGAAGCAGTGCAAAGAACAGACTGCTGATCACAACCGCAGCTCTCGCATCGACTTTCATATAAGCTCCAAGTATCAGTCCACGGAACACATACTCTTCCACAACTGCCGGTACAATAGCGAACGCTATTATGGCAAGCCACACCGGATATTTCGCTATATCCTCTGAACTGTCTGCTCCTGCAGATGATAGTAGCGAAGCAAGCGTCGATAACATAAGTGCGATTGGAATACCGCATACGGATATTCCGACACTCTGTAAAAGTGTTCCTACCTTCGGTTTCTCAAAGGGTATGGTAAATTCCGCCCTTCTTCTCCTTGCCATGAACACTGCAGAAAGCATTGTCATAAAATATATTGCCATCTGTGCGCCTAGTGTTCCGAGGAACATCACTGTCATGATTCCCACTACTTCAAATATGATACAGAACAGAAAACTGGTGTCCGCCATCCTGATCAGCTTATACTCACTTGATTTCTTATCCATGGAAGAAATGATACTCCCTCCTCATGCACGATAACACCTTCCCTCTTTCCATAATCTTCTTCATTGATTACTTTACCCATGATCGTCGAGAGTGTCACATCAAGCTCATCCGGCTCTTCCACACCCAGACTTGAAGAAAGGGAGCCCTGACTATCCGCATCTATAAGTAGTACCTTCTTACCTTCTCTTACCAAACCTATACCTAAGTTTACGGTTGTCGTAGTCTTTGCCACGCCGCCTTTTTGATTCACGATTGCTATTACCTTACACATACCGTTGTACCTCCATTCCTATCGAATCACCATGCCACTTCCTACATAATGACATTTTTCTTCTACCTGCATAACGTTACTTGGTTTCTTACCAGAATCCTTTTTCTTTCTTGATACTTCTGCATACACACGTTTATATTTATCTGTTCCAACATTATCGAAAAACGTCGAAACATTATTTACTTCAAATCGTTTATCTCTCTGAAGTAAACGTACAAACCAACGTATGTCATTTTTTGTCCCTTGAAGCCTTATCTTTAACATATTGACACCTCCTTGAATAGAAAAATAAAAGGCAGGGATATTCAATATTTTGTAATTAAATATCCCTGCTAAATTGGCTATTTTATTTATTAATGAGTATAAGGAAGTTCTGCTCTCGCTCCGCTCGCCAGAACGACTGCGCCTCTAGGCCTCGAACTACGCTTCGCTTGTTCTCGTCAAGAGGACGCATGTCTCCACATGCCCGGTATTCACAAACTGATCCACCGCACATGCCTTTTTCACATAATATCCATGCTCCTGCAAGGTCACAAGATCTCTTGCGAGAGAAGTTGGTTTGCAGCTGATATAGACGATCTCGTCTACACCGTAGTTGATGATCTTAAGGAGAGCCTTTGGATTGATGCCATCCCTCGGTGGATCGAGGATGATGAGATCCGGTTTTTCCTCGATGGTGTCGATGACCTTTAGAACATCGCCTGCGATGAATTCGCAGTTATCAAGTCCGTTGCTCTTTGCATTTTCTCTTGCAGCTTCGACTGCTTCTTCCACGATCTCGACGCCGATAACCTTGGATGCAACCGGGGATAACATCTGTGCGATCGTTCCGGTTCCGCTGTATAAGTCGAAGATCAGCTTGTCCTTGGTATCTCCGGCATATTCACGGGCTTTGCTGTACAGCCGTTCCGCGCTCTTTGTATTTGTCTGGAAAAATGAAAATGGTGAAATCTGGAAATGCAGTCCCAGCACCTCTTCCTCGATATAATCTCTTCCGTATAACAGCGTTACCTTCTCCGGCACAACAGCATCCGCCAGAGAATCATTTGCCGTATGGAGAATACCAATGATCGTTCCGTCAAGCGGAAGTGCCAGAAGCCCTTCTACATATGCATTCAGATCCAGAGTCTCTAATCCGTCCGTGCTGGTTACAAGATTTACCAGAAGTCCGCCATTTGTCTTGGACTGCCGAAGCACCAGATGACGAAGCAGTCCTACATGCTGCATTTTCTTATGGTAGGACAGTCCATGCGCCCTTGCAAATTCCATCGTATAGGAAACAATCCTGTTATAATCTTCGCTTACGATCACGCAATTACAGACAGGAACGATATCATACATGCTGTTTTTCTTATGAAGCCCCAGCACCAACGGGCCATCCTTATATTCGTCGCCAAATGAATACTCCATCTTATTCCGGTATGCAGTTGTAACTGGCGAGCCAATGATGCCCTCCCAATCATATGGATGTGCCTCTGAATCGATCACACCGTCTAACAGCTTCTTCACCTGTCCTGCCTTTAATTCCAACTGATGCTCATAGCTCATGGTCTGGTATGCACAGCCGCCGCAAATGCCAAACTGTGGACATGGTGGTACTGCATCTTCGATCTCGGAGCGTTCCAGCACATCCAACAGACGTGCTTCTGCCTTATCCTTCCGCACCTTGGATACCATACAGGACACCTTTTGTCCGGGCAGTGCTCCCTTCACGATCACTTTTTTGCCATCCAGTTCAAAGCTTCCCTTATTTGGGAAATCATAGTCTTTTATAACACCTTCTATAATCTCTCGTTTCTTCACAGCCGACCTCTTTCTTGTCTCTAATAATCTCTACTCTTCCCGGTCGCCCCACATATCTTCAAATATGCTGCGCATCCGACGTTTCGGTTTCAGTTCATTTTCCGCAAAAAATGGTGTTCCATGCTGGTCAAATTCCAGCAGCATGTATTTACCATTCATGCCATCACGCGGATATGCCAGACTGCCCGGATTTACGATATAAGCACCGCCATATCGTTCCAGATTCTGGACATGCGTGTGTCCATACATCACAATATCGTAACCATCATATTTGACCAACTCCTGTAAGTAGTCTGTTCCGTAATGTACATTGTATCTGTGTCCATGTGTAATGAACACTTTATACCGACCGATCATGAATTCCTCCTGCATCGGAAGATCAGAGGTCCAGTCATTATTCCCGGCAACCATGTGGATCGGGCAGGTTACATTGTCATAAATATATTCTTCATCTCCGCAGACATCCCCCAGATGGATAAACATATCGATGTCTCCCACCGTATCTAAGACATCCCGGATCGTATTGGTTCTTCCATGTGTATCACTAATTATCAGTATTCTCATTTATAACTTCCTTTATCAAACGAAGTGCATTTCCTCTGTGGCTGATCGTATTCTTTTCTTCCGGTGACAGCTCTGCTGTGGACTTGCCATACTCCGGCAGGAAGAAAATAGGATCATAGCCAAATCCATTCTCGCCGCGTTCTTCGTATCCAATGATTCCTTCAATCGTGCCACGTCTGGTAATGGTCTTTCCATCCGGGAATGCAGCCGCGATCGCACATACGAATCTTGCAGTACGCTTCTCATCCGGAACACCGGCAAGCTTGTCAATGATTGCTTTATTCTTGATCCGGTATGAGGTGTCTTCCCCCATAAATCTTGCAGAGTAGATTCCAGGTGCTTTATCGAGATAGTCTACCTCCAGACCGGAATCGTCCGCAAGCACCAGACAATTTGTCATCTTACGGATCGCCTCTGCCTTGATGATGGCATTTTCTTCAAATGTTTTTCCATCTTCTACGATGTCAGCCTGAATTCCGGCTTCCTTCATCGACAGGATCTCATATCCACAATCCGCAAGGATCATGCGGATTTCTTTCATCTTATTCTCATTACCCGTAGCAAAAATCAATTTCTTCATCTTGTCTTCTCCTTTTCTATTCAATCCCCCACATCCGTGAAGGCTTTCAAACAGACATTACAGTCATTCTCCTGCTCCGCACTCGACCACTTCGTGCCATACAGGCTGATATAGCCCTCGCCATCCGTGATATCGAAGTTCGCCGTTTTCTCATCATTATTATATTCGATTGCGATCGGCATCGTGGAATCCTGTGTGTTCACATGCACAACCACCGCAAATTTCCGATCATCCGGAAGCGGTACTGCCTCATTTAGATTGATCGTATAATAACCCTCGTACTGCATTTCACCGGATGCCACCTTTGTCCGCTGCTGCAAGTCGGATACATCGGTAAAATCCGTCACAACATACACATCATATGTCGTTTTCGGGCCTGTCGCATAGAAAGAAACTGCCTTTAATGTCTCGTTCTTTCCAGCCGTATAGACATTTGCAAAATAGGCCTCCGGCCTGTCGTCAAATCCCATCGTTCCGACCTCGCCCATCAGATCTGACTGATAGATCTTGTCGTAGTTGTCACTATTTCCAAGCTTCGTATATACTACGCTATTCATACCGATATTGGTATCATAATAAGAGATATAAAAGAATCCCTCGTCACCAAAATCCTGCCCCCAGCTATTCTTGCAGATAAATGCGCCGTCTCCCGCCGGTTCTGTATTAAAATATTCCTTCGGATAGTTGTCATCCCAGCCAACGATCACCACGTCATGATTCGGTGTCTGATCTCCATCATAATAATAGGAACTGCGGTTTCTGTTATAGTAATAAGAACTACTCGTTGCATTCTTCATATCACAGTAAATAACCGTTTCCACACCGCCATATTTGTATACGGATGATTTGATCGCCTCGTAATTCTTGTCCTTCAGGATGATGGCTTCTTCCAGATGCTTTACCGCCGACAATCCATTTACCGTCTGGTTATCACCATACGGATCATCTTCCTCAAGCACCGGTCCCTGCCATGCCGCAAGATAAGCTATACTCATATAATATTCGCCACCGTCAAATGGGCTGACATTAAAGCTGTTATTCATTGCCATATGATCAACAGAAAACACCAGATTTTCAGCCGGACGGATCGTACTTTCCAGTGCTGCAAGTGATGCAAATGCCCAGCAGGTTCCATAGATACCCTGATCTCTTACAAGAGATACACGATCATGTTCTCTCATGTCATATGCAGCCGGAAGCTTTTCTTCCTCGGCAATCTTTTTTAACACCGCAGCATTTGTCTCCAGATTGATGTTACAGCTGTAGTTTAATGCCTCGCAGATCTCATTCACCGGCACATAGATGATATCATCCTTTTTCTCCGGCTTGTCGATTGCCTGTATTGCATTTCCATTGATATTTACCACATCCGAATCACCATAAACTTTAACAAGGCTGTCACCTTTTGCCAGTGTGATCGTTCCGTTTTCATATACATTTACCAGACAATCCAGTTTATCGGTAAATGCTGCGATTGGGATCATCAACTGTAACCGATCACTGAAATATGCCTGATATTCAGCCTCTGTGATCTTATTGTCATTGATATATAACGTAACACCCTTTTCATTTGCACTTGTTACGATCTCTTTCATCATTGCCTCGGCCGCAGCCTCCGAACCGTCGGTCTTTTCCACGCTCACATCCGGATGCCGGAAGAAGCCCAGATAAAGCAATACACTCAAGATTGCAACTGCTACCGCTATCAAAAACTTTTTCAATTTGGTCTCACTTTCTCTTTGGCGGCTTTGGTCCCATGAACTGATAGAAATATGATTTGATCATACCATTGTAGATCTTACGATTCTTATCCGCCTTTCTTCCTATATATTTCTCCGCCTCACTGTATGACGTGATCAGGAACATCGACCAGTCATCCAGTCGTCTGAAGCTTTCCCCGATCGTCTTATATAATTCAGGAAGATCCTCCCGATCCTCGAGACGTTCACCATATGGCGGATTCGTGATGATAAATCCATATTTTTTCGGGTGCCTGAGATCCTTTACATCTCTCTGCTGAAAATGGATATGTGCATCCACTCCCGCTGCTCTGGCATTCTCCATCGCACACTTCACCATTTCATTATCCAGATCGTAGCCCTGAATATTCATCTTCACATCATGGTCGATCATGTCATTTGCTTCATCAATCGCATTGTACCACATCTTCTTATCTCCGACCTTCGCCCACTCAGAAGCCAAAAAGTCTCTGTCAATTCCCGGTGCGATCCTTGCTCCGATCATAGCTGCCTCGATCGGAAATGTTCCGCTTCCACAGAATGGGTCAACCAGTACACGATCCTTATTCCATGGTGTAAGCATGATCAGTGCCGACGCCAGAGTTTCCGATATCGGTGCTTTGCCAACCAGTTTCCTATAGCCACGCTTATGAAGGGATATTCCTGATGTATCAAGTCCTATCGTAACAATATCCTTAAATATAAATACACGAACCGGATATTCTGCTCCATCTTCCGTGAACCATGATACATGGTAGGTCTGTTTCAAACGTTCTACCATAGCTTTCTTCACGATAGACTGGATATCAGATGGGCTGAACAGTGCGCTCTTATTTGATGTAGCCTTGGATACCCAGAATTTTGCATCACGGGTCAGATACCGCTCCCATGGAATACTCTTGGTTCCTTCAAATAATTCATCAAATGTTACAGCCTTAAAGCTTCCGCACTTGATCATGATACGTTCAGCTGTACGAATAAACATATTTGCTCTTGCAACCGCATCTTCTTCTCCTGCAAATGTTATTCTTCCGTCTTCTACCTGAACGATCTCATATCCAAGATCCAGGATTTCTTTTTTCAATACTGACTCCAATCCAAAATGACATGGAGCGATCAATTCGATTCTGCTCATATGCTTCCTTTCAATCACAAGTGCCAGATTCAGACATTTCTGTCCAAATCCAGCACTCCTTTTCTCTTATATCTTTGTTTCTGATTTTATTTTCTGCGTTTATTTATAACAACGATTCCGGCAAGCCCCAGTGAAATGATCATACCTGCAACTGCTGTCTTCATAGCAAAATCATCTCCTGTCTTTACTCCGGTGTTCTTCTGGTCATCCGGCTTATCGGCATCTGTTTTCTCTGTTGTTTGGTCCTCCGTTGATACAACTTCTTCTGTTGTCACATCTTCCGTTTCATCCTGAGTATCATCCGTTGACTCTGTCGTTACATCTTCCGTTGTATCATCGGTACTATCTTCTGTCGTAGTTGTAGCTTCCGTTGTATCCTCTGTCGTTGCATCTGTAGAAGCTTCCGTTGTCACGTCTTCTGTTGTCACATTTTCTGTTGTTCCACCATCCGGAACAGACATTTTAACCGTTACTTTTGTTGCTCCCGATGCATAATAATTTGCTGTTTCCTTATATCTGACGTAATAATCACCGGCAGAAATGCCTGTGATCGTATTTGCTGTGATCGGCTTCCATACATTCTGGTCAACGGAATATTCCATGGATACATCAACATTTTTAATGGAACCGTCCTTTTTCCCTTTTGCACTTTCATTTTCTGTCGTAAGACCGGTTGGTGCTGTCTGTGGTGCTTTATCGATCGTATAATTCTTTACGGTTTCTCCGTGATAAGTCTTACCCTTTGCTGTTATTTTTACGCTTGCTGTTCCTGCATTGATATTATCTGTAAATGTACAGGTATAATCCGTTCCTTCTGTCAGATCTCTTCCATCGTATGTGACAGTCACTGTTGGCTCTTTTGCTTTTCCATCATATACATAAGAAGTCGGGGCAATGGATACAGAAACTGTCGCATCTGTCAGCCGGCGGTAACGAAGCTCTACGCTTCTCGCCTTTGTGCCTGTTTCATCTAATATCGTATTATAGGAATTCGGCTGTCCATCCAATGTGTATCCGGCCGGAAGAAATTCCTCAATACCGCCCACAGCTTCATCTAATGAAAGCAACCCATAATTGCTTAGTCCGCTTGGCGAATTTGTAATCTTATAAACAGATGTCTGATCCATCTGCAACTTTTCAAGCCACCATTCTGTAAATGCTGCACCATCATGTTGCTGTTCTATATTACTGTTTACCAGTTTAATGCCACCCTTTGCATACCATCCAAGCTGCGTAAGATCTGCTCTCACATTTTCAAATGTTAATGTATGTTCATTCCCTGTCGCTGCATTCCTGATATAGCCACTATATTCTCCATTTTCTATCACAAGCGAACCCATGATATCGAAATGAACAGCCTTTAACTCCTTCTTATTCAGATCAATCGTAAGATTCTTATTCCCCGCATCAATATATGTTGATGTACTCTCACAATTATATAGAAGCTTCAGTATATCACCGTTTCCGGCAGCCGCCGCTGCATCTTCTAGTTTAGAATAAGTGCCCTTTGCTGTTCCACTTGCATCCTCTACCTCGATGCATTCTACCGGATCATTACAATCCACACAGGCTCCATCCTTCACCTGTGAATGTTCACATGCCGCCTGTGTCTCTGCCAGTCCATTTGCCCCTGCAAATGCTGCTACTGCAAAAAAACCTGCCGCAATGATCGTTCCTAAAATTCTTTTTCTCATTTACCCTATATCCTTTCTTTTCTAAAAAAATAAGTACCTCCGGAATATCCTGTGATACCCGCCAATTACCCTGTCCATATTATACATACTTCCCCCTGCCACCACAAGTAAATTAAACAAAAAAATCCCGGCCATGCACTTCCTTAACAGGTTCTGTCATGTCCGGGATCGATCTATTCTGTTATTCTCATTTTCAAACCACATTTTCTTCTCTTTCATAATGGCTAGTTACACCCTCTGTCAGCGGTTTTTCGTCAATGCTCCTTTATACTGTACGATTCCCCCAACGGTATTGATCACCTTATATCCTGCCTGCGACAGCAGTCTCGCTGCCAGTGCACTGCCGCCTCCATACTGACAATATGTGAGCAGCACTTTATTTTTAGGAAGATTATAATTACCATACTGGATATCCGACAATGGTACATTGACTGCCATCGGTATGTGTCCTCTCAGGAATTCTTCTTCGGTACGAACGTCCACGATCACCCCGCCATAGCGGACTGCTTCCTGCATGATATCGCGGACCGGTATGTTGTGAAATCTCATCATTTCACCCCCTGGCAAATGTTCCTGCTATATGGATTCCTATATATTCATCATATGTATCTTCCATCAAAACGTGCGGCATATTCAGCGTTTCTGCCACAATTCCCGTCTTATTTCTGCCCTTGTCCATTGTACCCTGTCATGCCATAATCCGTACCAGTGCCATTCGACGTATAACTCTGAGAATAATTCTGTGATCCGGGATTCTCCTGCTGCCGATATGGATTCACTCCAGTTTGCGGATATTGATTCATCCCCTGCGCATAGCCATTACCCGGATACTGGTTCATCCCCTGCACATAGCCATTACCCGGATGCTGATTCATCCCCTGTGTATAACCACCATTGTATGGGGTGTAATTTGTATTCTGCATATATCCTCCGGCCTGACCATACGCATCACCACCCGGATAGCCCGGATAACCCGCCCGGTAATCCGGTTGATCTGGATAATAATATCCTCTGCCCGGTCTGCGAAAATCCATCCGGTACATCCCATAATCTGCAGTCTCCGGTCTGCCGTCAATTCTGCGGTCATGCGCTGAACAGTAAAAGATCAGAAAAATTGAAAGTACATACATCACTCCAAGGATCAGGAATACCCATGCCTCCGAAATATATCCATACGATGCCGCCATCACAAGATAGTCATATAAGCCATGAATAAATACCGGCACGATATATGCCCATGCCATAAATCCGATCATACCCGCACGGTCACCTGCATATGCCGCTTCTCTGCCCTTCGCATAAAGTGCACCCATGATAACACCTACCGTACAATGAAGTGGAATAGCGGTAAATGCCCGGAGGATGCCCGTTCCGATTCCGCCTGAAGCAACATATAAGATATTTTCCAATATAGCAAAGCCAAGCGATGCACAGACCATATAAATAACTCCATCATAGCTGTGCTGAAATTCTCTGCTTTTCCATGTAGTGCAGACCGTTACCAGATATTTTCCAAGCTCCTCCACAATTCCGATCACCAGAAAGCAGAGCACCAGCAGCATCGTCTGATGATCCGTATCTGTCTGTGCAACGATTAACTGCCCGATAAATTCTGCAATCGCTGCCGGAATGATCGTACCTGCACCAAGTGCCAGAAGCAATACCATTAATTTGACCGGCGGCTTCTCTTTCCGGTCTCTCATATATATAAAACCCAGCAGGATCAATGCCGGTAAGACTGCTATTATGATCAGTATTCGACTCATATGCCCTCCCATTATCCTGATCCGATGTCTGTAATCACAACCATCGAATCTTTTCAACATAATATGACTTGTTTAAAATTATACCACCCGGCAGTGAAAAACTCTACTTACAGGTCTTATTTTACATATAAAATATGGGAGGCGTATTGCTTACGTCTCCCATACCTTTTATTCATATTTTTTTGAGGAAAATATATGACAATAATTATTTTACATTGAAGGCTTTCATACCCGGATATACGGCTGAAGCACCAAGCTCTTCTTCAATTCTTAAGAGCTGGTTGTACTTAGCTACACGCTCGGATCTGGATGGTGCGCCGGTCTTGATCTGGCAGGTATTTAAAGCAACTGCAAGATCTGCGATCGTTGTATCTGCCGTCTCACCGGATCTGTGCGATGAGATAGCTGTGTATCCGGCCTTGTGAGCCATCTTGATTGCTTCCAGTGTCTCTGATACAGAACCGATCTGGTTTAATTTGATCAGGATACTGTTACCACAGCCAAGCTCGATACCCTTTGCAAGTCTCTCTGTATTTGTAACGAAAAGGTCGTCACCAACTAACTGTACCTTGTCGCCAAGCTCTGCTGTAAGCTTCTTCCAGCCTTCCCAGTCTTCTTCGTCCAGACCATCTTCGATAGAAATGATCGGGTACTTCTCAACCAGTCTCTTCCAGTGAGCGATCAGCTCTTCTGATGTATATACTGTACCGGCCTTTGGCAGTTTGTACTCGCCGACCTTGCCTGTCTTCCACTCGGATGAAGCTGCATCCATAGCGATCTTGAAATCCTTACCCGGTTCATATCCGGCTTTCTTTACTGCTTCGAGAATTGTCTCGATTGCTTCTTCATCAGATGCAAGTGCAGGTGCAAATCCACCTTCATCACCAACTGATGTAGCAAGTCCTCTTTCCTTTAAGATTGCCTGAAGTGCATGGAATACTTCTGCACACCATCTGAGACACTCTTTGAATGAAGGAGCACCAACCGGCATGATCATGAACTCCTGAACATCCAGACCGGATGATAATGCATGACATCCACCATTGATAATGTTCATCATAGGAACCGGAAGTCTGTTTCCGCTTACACCGCCTAAGAAACGATATAAAGGTACATCCAGTGAAATAGCTGCTGCTCTTGCAGCTGCGATTGATACAGCAAGGATTGCATTTGCACCCAGATTTGACTTGTCCTTTGTTCCGTCTGCCTGGATCATTGCCTGATCTACCGCATATGTATCAGATGCGTCCATTCCAACTAATACGTCATTAATTGTTGTGTTGATATTTTCAACAGCTTTCCGAACGCCCTTACCGCCAAAACGATTCTTATCGCCATCACGAAGCTCTAATGCTTCAAACTCACCTGTTGATGCACCACTTGGAGCTGCTCCACGTCCAACAGTACCATCTGCAAGAATAACTTCTGCTTCTACTGTAGGATTTCCTCTTGAGTCAATAATCTCTCGTCCAATTACTTTTTCGATTTCTAAATAATTCATCATTATCCAATTCCTCTATTCACAAGATTTTAGTTAGTTTTTTCTAACCAACTAAAAAATAGCATGTTATAACCTCTGTCGTCAACAAAAATACGTCGAATTAATTGAGAATTTCTATCACATATTTCGCTTGATTTTTACAAGAACACACCGTATAATGCAGCCATAAGTTAGATGTGTCTAACCATTGCATGAACAGTTCTGAAATGACACATACTAATACTGTCGCATTTGATAATTTAATGTTACAGGAGTTTCAGATTATGTTTGAAGAATATTTGATCACACATTGTTCGCCTACATTGGCGTCCTTAAAACCTGCCAGCCTGTTTCTTTATCGTTTTTCTTCCGGAGAAGAATTATACGAAAGTGTGGCTGTCTGGGATGCACAATTTCAGAAAAAAGGGATCCGGATCACGATCCTGCGGGAAAATGCTGAAACTGCCCTGATCTATGTCTACAGACCGGATGCTATGGTTCGCGAATTATCAAGACCGGAGATCCTCTCTTTTCTTGTAAGCACAGGATATCAGTCAGGAACGATCGATCAAATGCTTGAACAGCTTCGTACACGTCTTCATGGTTCGGAAGAGTTTCCGCATGAGATCGGTGTCTTCCTTGGCTACCCGTTAAATGATGTTCTCGGATTTATCAAATACCACGGGAGCAACTGCAAGGGCATGGGCGACTGGAAGGTATACGGAGATCTGGGTGAAGCCCAGAAAACATTTGCCAAATTTAAAAAATGCCGTGAGATCTATGCAAATCTCTGGCATCAGGGACGAACCATCTGGCAGTTGACGGTTGCTGCATAATTATAGCATCTGCATAACAAAATAAGTATTTATGCACATGGCGTCCACATAACAAAATGAATATAAGGGATTCCCGTAAGCATTTTCGTGCGGAGATCTCTAAATATAAAATACATGAATTATAAGGAGGAACCTACTATGAGTAAGGTTGCAGTTGTATATTGGAGTGGCACAGGTAATACAGCATTAATGGCACAGGCTGTTGCAGAAGGTGCAAAAGCAAAAGGTGCAGAATGTGATCTTTTAACATCCGCAGAATTTACTGCAGATATGGTAGATAACTATGATGCGATCGCATTTGGCTGCCCTGCTATGGGTGCTGAAGTCTTAGAAGAAAGCGAGTTTGAGCCAATGTTCGCTGAATGTGAACCGGCATTAAACGGTAAGAAGATCGCCATCTTCGGTTCATACGGCTGGGGAAGCGGCGAATGGATGGATACATGGGAAGCTCAATGCCAGGCTGACGGTGCTGTATTTGCAGCAGCTCCACTGATCTGCCATGAAACACCGGATGAAGCAGGTCTTGCTGATTGTACTGCACTTGGCGAAGCACTTGTTTAATAAATAATAATACGCATCTCTAAACACAACCAAAACACAGGAATCTGCCATGTGGCAGTCCTTCCGCTTGTACATTATCGTACAATCCAACAAATGCTCTGGCAAACCACACCTCTGCCAGAGCATTTGTTTTTTTATAGTTTCTGTTTTATATATGTTCTATTTCTGACTCTTCTTTAATGTTGCGACAACCTTACCTTTTACATTGATGATCTTTACAGTTCCATCTTCATAGCTTGCTTTTTGATTGCTTTCCGCAAACATGATATATCCCGGACATGCTGCCAGAACGTATACCTTCTTCTTGGATGACTGGTAGATCTTTTTCTTGGAAGTTCTGCCCGTACTCTTTCCATAATAAGAATCTCCAAATTTATAAATGGAATTTGAGCTTTTTCCGTTTTTGATCAAAGTACCATACTGATATCCCCTGACGGTCAGGCTCTCATTAAACTGCATATCATCAAAAGCTCTGACAAATGCATTGCAAACCGTTTGATTTCCTGCCGGGTATTTCTTTTTATGCTTATATTTTGTGTCAACGGAATAGGATTCTGTCATATACGGAAATACACTGTAGAAATATTTGCCCTTATAATAGAATACCTTTCCATTTGCATCATCTTTTACCCTCATGTGACGCTTCTTATCAGTTCCGTCCAGTTTCATAGAACATAAACCGGAATGACCATAATAAAGTCGGTTGTTTTTCATAAAACCAAGTCTTCCATTTTTACAGATCTGTTTTGGCTTTGAACTTCCATCAGCCTTGATCTTATAGATACTCATCTGGCTGTCCTGATAAAGGTTGTAATACAGATATCCTTTGTGTACCAAAACTCCACTGACACCATCACTCTCTACAACATACTTTGCAGTCTGTTTTTTCATATTATACGCAAGTACACCCTTTGAGGTTTCTATGTAGAGATAGTCACCTGCATGATACAGTTTTCTCGCTGATACATGCTTTACGGTTGATGCTGCTTCCAGTTCCGCCGTCTGCTCCGTCTCAACGTCTGTTGCTGCCAGACTTACATTGGAACCTGTCACATTCATTACTCCACACAGTACAAATGCGATCATTGCCAATACTACTTTTTTTAAATGTCTTTTCATTCATTTTCCTCCTGATTTTTTATTCCTTCCTTCTGCAGATTTTGCAGATACCTGTATTATATCACTGCATATAAAAAATAAATATATAAATTTGTCATGCATGACAGTTTATCCGTCATGGTCTGCATTGTCCATATAAAAAACATCTGCTGATCCATAAACTATATAAAGTCCATACATCAGCAGATGCTTTGTTTTCTTTCACTATATTATATCGTGAGACTTTCTTTATATACAGATCTTGTATTTATATCGCTCCATGCTCCCGGAGAAGTTTCTCGACATCGGTTCCTTCTACCGCCTTTAAAAGCTCCTTCATTGCGATCTTCTCTTTCAGTCCAAGCTTCATATCCGTGATCTTTCTGCCATCACGGATCGCTACGGTCGCATTTAACAGATCCCGTACATCATAGACACTGCCCCAGACCTCAGGCACACCACGATCGATATTCAACAGAGTATATACTGCCTCCATACCGGTACGGATCGAATACTCGGTCGTAAATATCGTATCTCTTGCTGTCTCTGCAAACTGTCCAAGAAATGCAAAGTTTACCGCGCCCTCCGGTACAACATCCGGGCGGTCACCTTTCTCACGCGGCATGAAAAATGCTGTAATATACGGCATCATAACCGGCACTGTGTTTGCGCTGTGCTCAGCAAGCTCCGGTATTTTCTCCTCCGGTACTCCGATATGGTAGAGCCATTCTTCGCAGATCTCCTTACCGGTACATTCCCGCATGGTCTTCTTTACATAATCACCCGGTTTATTCGAGAATAAGCCATATACCCATACAAGCACCTGACCCTTTGGCTGATTACGAAACTGTGGCTGGCGATTGATTGTCCAGGAAAGCAGCCATTCGGAATCTCTTGCAGTCACGATACCACCTGTAACTACCTTGCCGGAAAGTGGATCCCTCTTGCATATATTCTTAATATACGGAAGGATCTTTTCATCCAAAGTCGTTACCGTTGCACTCATCCAGTTTGACTGCTCCGGATCGTAACAGAATTTGTCCGGATGTCCGAAGGATGGATCCTGTGCAGCAATCTTCCGCCACATATCCCATCCGCCGCCTTCGCGGATCTCGGTCTTGAACTCAGCCGGTTTGTTCTGGCTTCCGTATGAAGAATTCTCCACGCAGCCACCATTTGTGATAAATACCAGATCATTCTCGGTCAGGTCGATCGCATCTGCTTCACCGTCACGGATAATATCAATCTTCTTTGCCAGCTTTCTTCCTGCTTCGATCTCGAATTTCACATTTATAACCTTGGTATTATAATGGAACACCACACCGAATGATTCCAGATATTTTACCATCGGAAGAATCATGGACTCATACTGGTTATATTTGGTAAAACGAAGTGCCGTGAAATCCGGCAGTCCTCCGACATGATGGATAAAACGCTTAATATAGAGCTTCATCTCAAGTGCAGAATGCCAGTTCTCAAATGCAAACATCGTCCGCCAGTACATCCAGAAGTTAGAGTTGAGCACTTCTTCATCAAAATACTCATCGATCCGTTTATTATATAATTCTTCATCCGGGGTAAAGAACAGCTTCATGATCTCCATTGCACCCTTATCGGATAATCCGAATTTCTTATCGGTATGTGCATCCTGTCCCTGATTCTCAGTTGCCCGACACAAAGAATAGTTCGGATCTGCTTTATTCAGCCAGTAATACTCATCCAGTACACTGATACCCTCTGTCTCAATGGACGGAATCGAACGGAACAGATCCCACATACACTCAAAATGGTTATCCATCTCACGTCCGCCACGCATAACATAGCCAATATCGCTGTACTGATAACCATCACATGCACCGCCCGGAATTGGATCTTTCTCCAGAATGTGTACATGTGAGCCTTTCATCTGTCCATCTCTTACCAGAAAACAGGCTGCCGCCAATGCACCAAGTCCCGAACCTATAATATATGCCGATTTCTGATCCACACCTGTCGGCTTCTTAGGTCTGGCAAATGCTTCATAATTTCCACTTGCATAATACATACGAATTACCTCCAATCTATACAGCCTGCCCGCAAACAGACCAGTTATTTCAAAAACTGTCTTTATTATAAGATGCCCCGTTTTTGCCCTCAATAAACAAAAAAAGTACCGTGATAAAAATATATTCACGGTACTTGTTCTGTCTAAAATTTTATCATTTCCCCTGTTTTGATGGGATAATCGGTCTGAAAAATAAGACACATTGTTTTTTCAATATATCTGTCAGCTCTCTGTTTTTTTGTGAAAGACATCTGTCCGAAATGCTTCCAGTGCTCTGGTAATATTGTCATGCATCACCAGTCCCATCTTATCTACGATCACGTGCGGATCCTGCTTCATGCCATTCTCGATCCATTCAAGTAATACGCCGACAAAGGAGCATTTGTAAAAATCAGCAATGAACTTCTTATCTTCTTCACGAACCTGCATGTCCTTTGCCTTATCATCGATGACCTTGATCATCAGATCATATGTCAGACTGTACAGATATTTTTCTACCTGATCTCTGCTGATCGAATGATATGCATTCATCATAAATGTCTTATTCTCGCTCACCGCTTCAAATATCCGAAGGAAACCTTCCTGCCAGGTATCATAGGTTTTATTCTCACCCAGTATCCTCGTTGCATCCTCCACGCACACCCACTCTACCAGATCATAGATATCTTTAAAATGGTAGTAAAATGTCATCCGGTTAATACCACAATCTTCTGTAATATCGGTTATTGTGATCTTGTCAAGCGGTTTCTTTGTAAGAAGCTTCTTCAGTGATGCTTCCAACGCACGTTTCGTTATCTGAGACATTTCCTTGTAACCTCCACGTCTATTGTTCATCAGAAAAAAAGTTATCCTTACTATACCATACCGCCTGACGTTTTGCATCCTTAAATTTATTTCATTTTAGTCTCTGATCACCTTATTCAGACAGCCATGTGCTTCACATGAATTGTTTGCATGCATTCCCTGTGCATCGATATATACGATATCACCATCCGCATTCTTATATGCCAGAGATTCGTGTGCTCCTGCACCCGGATTGGTACTGGCTGATCCGATCGCAAGCCATACGCCTTCACCCTCAGCAACCGTATCTGTCGCTTTATCATACAGATATTTCAGACCCAGATCCTCCTCTGCTGCTGCACAGACAATATCTACAGCCACACAGGTTATGATGCCGCCACGCAATGCCATCGCGCGGTTCAGAACCGGCATATTAAACATATCATAATAAAGTGCGACATCATCAACCGCAAAGCTATCCCACAGGGTCGGATTCACCTCTTTTTGAGTGCATTTATATTTCGGATAATGAGCTGTTGTTGAAATATAATCTGCAAGAGCATCCAGCTTATCATAATTTGACATATCATCCGTCCAGAGCTTCTGCTCTACATTTCTCCGAACCTTTGTGTACAATTCTGTATCAAGAAGATTTCCAGCTTCATCATATGGCTTTGCAGCGACATACATGGTGTCATACAAAACACCATCCCTGTAAGCATCCAGCCTGCACACACGCACACCTGCGCCAGCCGTTACAGTAAGCTTGCATTGCGACATTGCTTTGCCAGAAAATGCTACTTTTCCACTTGTGACCGGAGTCGTAACGGATGTTACTTCTCCATATACTCCCTGCAAATTACAACAGGTCTCTTCCTTTATTTCCGGTTCTGAAGTATTCCAGCCTGCCCAATCCATCAGATTCCTGTATTCTTTCGGTGTAACATCGGATACCTTAAAGGTTATATGTTCATTTAACCACGCAGCATTACCTTCACATGTAAACCATTCACAAAAAGAACCTGTACCATTCATTACAGTTGTATTTTCAGCCTCCGTCTTCATGGTCTCTCCTACAGTATAACCAGACAGATCAAATCCTCCGATTGGATCTTCATTATTGTATATTCTGACTTTTCCCAAAGCGATCCTTGTCTCTTTATAATGTTCTGTCTCTGGAAATATAATACACAATCTGGTATATCCGATACTTGTACACACCACACTTCCATCCTCATTCTTTTTTGTATACTTTTCTGCGTAATCTATATATTCTCCACGATTACCATAAGTATAATATTCCTTGATTTCTCCTGCACATTCTGGTTGTTTGGAATAACGGACTTTTATTTCTTCTCCCACTTCATATTCCATTTTTTCCAGCTCTGCCGTGCCATCCCACTCTCCTTTTTCATTCTGCGCGTCCTTTGTGCCACTTCCTGTATCCTGTTTGCCACCAGTATTCGTGTCCTCTGTCGTGTCCGCAACATCCGTGTTATTCTGACTATCATTCTTCTTTGTCATCTTCTTTTTCACCTTAACAGACTTCACCGAACTCCACGCGCTGTGATATTTTTTCTTCTTTACAGTCCGGTACACACGCACTCTGACATAATATTTTTTGCCCTGCTTCAGCTTCTTAAACGTTACCGTTGTTTTCTTAGCACTGACTTTCTGGCTTTTTACGTTTTTCTTAAACTTCTTGTCTGTACTGATCTGAATCTGACAGCTGCCCGCCTTTTTTGCTTTCTTAAATGTTACTGTCACCTGTCCCACTGATCTGGATCTTACTGCCGTAATAGATGTCTTTGGAACTGTAACCTTACTGCCTGTTTTTGCTTCTGATGTAAATGAGCAATTCACACATAACAATGCTGCCACCATACACCAGACAATCATCTGTTTCCATCTGTTCTTCATTTTTTTCATAATCGTCGCTCCATTTCTTTTTATTATACCATACTCTCCAGATTATACAGCTTTCTTTTCCTGTAACGAAAGCATCTACTATAACAGACAGGGCATAGCAGAAAAAAGTTTTAAAAAAACAAGAAAAAACCGGTCAACTGCTGTTTACAGTGACCGGTCAATAAAAATACTACTATATAAAGAAGGAGGTGTGAGAAAATCCCCTACAGAAGGAACTTGATCTATATTATGTTCACGCAAGTACTGCATTTTCCGCAGCTTCTAACTCTGCTTTCTTTGCATCCTCCCTGATCTCAACAAATGCTGTATTGTCGAGAGCCTCTTCTGCAATACTTGCACAGTTTTCTGCTATACGGTCGATGTTGTCAAGTATGCCGGAATAATATACTGTCATTGCAGGATTACATACTTTGTTCTTCACTCTTGACAAATGTGCCTTGCTGAATTTCTTCTCTGCCTTACGGATCTTATTCTTACTCTTTAATACCTGCTCTGCTTCCGCCTGATCACCTTTTCGGATAGCATCGATCGCCTTTGACAGGAGATTTTCTATAATGCTGATGCAGTTATCCAGTTCTCTGGCTGCCTCTTCTGAAAAACTGGAACCGGATTCTGTCACCTTTCCATAGATTCCATCGATATCCCGGCATCGGTCGGATATTCTCTGGATATTCGTTGATACAAATAACAGTCCTGCAATCTTTTCTGACTGATTCTCTGTCAGATTACCACTGGAGAACATCTTTGTGATATATTCAGAAATACGATCCTGCAGATAGTCCACACTTTGAAGCTTTTCTACAAATTTCTGATGTACCTCTTCGGAACGATTGCTCATAAAGGTCGATTTCAAAGTAAGAAGCATCTCAGTCGTAAAACTTGCCAGACGATTCAGCTCCTTTGATACCATATACATGGCTGCTACCGGTTGTTCGATGACATTTTCATCCAGATATTTTGGTTCGTAGATCGGTTTCATCTTCTTGTCCTCACCACGGATCAGGAAAGTAACAATCTTCACCATGATCGGGATTAATGGAAGCCATACCAGCGTACAGACTACATTAAAGGTTGTATGTGCATTTGCAATCTGTCTGGAAATAATATCAATCTCATTTCCTTTTGGTGAGATATACTGTACAAACCTTGAAAACCATGGGATCAGGAACAGGAAAACAACGCTTCCGCTGATATTAAAGATACTATGCGCGATCGCGGTTCTCTTTGCATTCTTCGACTGTCCGATAGATGCAAGAAGTGCTGTGATCGTCGTTCCGATATTATCTCCAAGCAGAATCGGAATCGCACCTGCAAGACCAATCACGCTGTGAACTCCGTCCGGACCCGCCTGCGATGCAAAGTTCTGCAATACAGCAATCGTAGCTGAACTGCTCTGAACAACCAACGTCATAATCATACCAAGTCCAACACCAAGAATCGGAATATCCGATACCTTTCCCATCAGATTGATAAATACTTCACTGTTTGCGAGTGGTTTCATCACGCTTCCCATGATCTCGATTCCTTCAAATAACAATCCGAATGAAAAGATAACCATACCGACATTTTTAATTTTTTCTTTTTTCCCAAGGAAACACAACATGAATCCAATAAAGATAATCGGATAGATATAATTACTGATTTTAAATGCCATGAGCTGAGCTGTCATAGTCGTACCAATATTTGCGCCAAATATAACAGAGATTGCCTGCGGCAGACTCATAAGTCCGGCACTGACAAATCCTATAACCATAACGGTTGTTGCTGAACTGCTCTGAAGAACGGCAGTAACAAGCATACCGGCAAGTGCACCCATGATCGGATTTCTGGTAAGGAATCCTAATACCTTTTTCATTTTGTCTCCGGCGGCTTTTTGAAGCGCATCACTCATGCTGTTCATTCCGTAAAGGAATAAAGCAAGTCCACCGATCAGACCAAATACAACTTTCACATTTTCATTCATTTTCTTTCTCTCTTTCGTTTCATTCATTCATATGCTTACCATGAAATAAGTTTATCAATTAATAAAACCACCTGCTATCATACGCAGGTAAAATCATCTGATGAATCTGTAAAGTTGTGTATAATCAATGTAAAATTTTATTCTTTTTTATATCAGTCAACCTATATTGTAAAATGCTTTTACAAATATTTTCCTAACTCCTGCTTCCATATTTCTTCCAGTCGTTCCAGTGAAAACGCTGCATTTGCCGGGCTTGTCGACGGCAGTTCGATCATCGGAAGAACGATATGTTCCGCCTGATATTTTTTGTATAATCTGCCGGCAGTCTTACCATTTGTAAAAACTGCCCGGATCGGTGTATGTGCTACAATGCTTTTAATATCTGCAGGAACAACATTTCGGATACTGCTGTCACTGGAACCGATGATCTCACAAGCCCGGATCACATCATAGACCGCCACATGACCGGCAAGCAGCATCCGTTTTTTCTCTTCTATCGTCAAGGGTTCCGGTACACCAAGTACAGCTGCCACTACCTTCCAAAAACGGTTTCTCGGATGTCCATAGTAGAAGCCCTGCTCTCTGGATTTCACCGATGGCAGACTGCCAAGAACCAGCACCTGTGATTCTTCATTATATACCGGAGCAAATTCATGCTCTACATACTGATATTCTGACATTTTTATTTCCTTTCAAATAAAGAATTGCCTGCAAATCTTACACATTCAAACGGAATTACAAAATAATTAACTTCCACTCCGTAAAATATGCATTCCAAACAAAAAAACCAGAGACTATCGCCCCCGACAAGTCTCTGGTTATATATGTATCCCAAACCTCATTTAAATCCCCATGTTGGAATTACGGATATATTATATACTGCCTCCCCCTGCCTGTACAGTAGTCTTGCAAAAATGACTTGTTTTCTGTTTCAAATAACCTTTGTATTTGAACGGTCATTTCCTGCATATAAATCATTTTTCACTTATATATTTTTATATGATTTCTCCATCTAAGATCTTTATTCCAAATCTCTCCATATCCACCCGTCCATCGACAACTGTAACTCCATCTGCCGTCAATCGATCTGCCTGTACATTCTTTCCGCCAAATGCAAATGCTCCGGATAATTCACCCTTTGCATTTACCACACGAAAGCAGGGAATGTGCTCCGGATCCGGATTCTTATGAAGCGCGTTTCCCACTGCACGCGCCATCTTCTTATCCCCGGCAAGCTCCGCGATCTGACCATAGGTTGCAACCTTTCCGGCTGGAATCTTTTTCACAGCCTCATAGATTCTCTTTGATGGACTGGTTGTCACCAGATCATAACTCTCTGCGATCATCCGTTTCACATCCTGATCCGGAATGCTTCCATCCAGAACGATCGTATTCCAATGCTCCTTATTCTGATGCCAGCCCGGTATCACCGAGTCAAATGCGCTCCGCCAGAAATCCCGCCATTCCGGATCGACCTTTACATTCAGATTAATATATCCGTCTCTCTCATATGTCCACAGGAATGCCTTCTTGCTTCCTTTCACACGCACCAGTTGCCAGTTCGGATCATGAAATGGCGCCTGCTGATATGTATCAGGAAAAGACAGTCCATATGCCAGCGCTTCTTCTCTCGTTGTCATTTATCTTCCTCCGACATGCTTTACATAGTCTGCGATCAATTCCGCCGTCTTATCAACACCCAGTCGTACCGCGTCTATACACAGATCATAATTCTCTGCATAGCCCCATTCTTCTCCGGTATAATATCTGTGATAACCACGCCGTTTCTCATCTGTCTTTTCAACAAGCGCTATAGCCTTTCGCTCCGAGATCTTATGCTTTCCTGCGATATGATGCGCCCGCTGCTTCTTATCTCCGCACAGAAACACCCGGACAGCATCCTTATCATCCCGGTAGGCATAATTCGAAGCACGTCCTATAATAATAAAACTCTGTCCGCCAAACATTGCTGACAATGCCCGTTTCGGTGTATCATACTGATTCTTCGGACAGAAATCATCCGCAACCGAACTAATCATCGCATTTACCGGCTGCTCACCAAAATACATTGGGTACTTTTCATAAATTTTCTTTTCTTTTGCAAGCGCGATCAGCTCTGGCTTCGTATAAAAGGGAATCCCTAACAGCTCCGATAATTTTTTCCCAACTTCATCTCCGGCACATCCACATTGTCTTCCAAGTGTTACGATCATACTCTCTTACCTCCTTCTTATATATTACCTCTACTCACCTACAATGCAAGCATCTGGCTGATCAGATGATAATGCCCGTCTACCGCCGCTTTCATGGCTGCTTCATCACGTTCTAATACACTATTATAGATCTGCTTGTGATAATTAAGCAAGTTTGCCTTTTCTTTTGTATTCACACGGCGCAGCACCAGATCGATCCATTCCCGATAAACGATCATAACCGCCTCCATGATCATCGAAAATAGTTCATTCTCTGTTGCCCGGATCAGCAATTCATGAAATTCCTTATCCACGCTAACCAGTTCGGAACCATCCGCCTGCTCCATCCTTGTCAGATTATCCTCCAGAAGCACCTGACACTCAAATGATATTCCTTTCTCGATCAGCATACTGCATACAGACTTTTCCATTGTACAACGGAACTCACAGACCTCGGATTTCGTGATACTGCCAAGTGCCAGCATCATCATAAGCATCTGACGGATCGACTCTCCGGCATTTTTTGATATATAATTTCCCGATCCCTGTACGCGTTCGATCATTCCCATGCCATGCAGGATACTGAGTGCCTCCCTGGTCGAATTTCTTCCGATTCCTAACGTTTCCGCTATCGTACGTTCGGTTGGAAGCTTGCTTCCGTTCTGCAAGGTTCCGTCCTGCATCAGGCTGTAAATATATTGAATTGCTTTTTCATATTCTGATGTAACATGTTGTTTTTCCATACTCGTCTCCTTGACTATCAATAAATTTCGTTATTTCTATATTTTGATATCTGATCTGTAAATTTGAAATAAACCCCTGCATTTTATAATGCGGCGTATATAACTACATAAAATGCGCAAATAACGACGAAAGCACAACCGTAAGAATACCGGAAACCGCAATCGCCAGACTGCTCATTGCACCTTCCACTTCACCGATCTCGATCGCCTTTGCCGTTCCGATCGCATGAGATGCAGATCCAAATGCCAGACCCTTTGATATCGGTTCGGTGATTCGAAAAATCTTGCACACTAATTCACCAAATATATTTCCAAGAACACCCGTTACGATAATAACCGCAACCGTAATCGTTACATATCCACCCAGTTCTTCTGAAACACCCATACCGATTGCAGTCGTGATAGACTTCGGAAGCATCGTTACATAATCCTCATGTGTAAGTCCCATGATCTTTGACAATACAAACACCGTACAAAGACTTGTCACCACACCGGCAACAAGACCTGCCATAACCGCCTTACAGTTATGCTTCAGCAGTTCCCACTGTTCATAGAGCGGGATCGCCAGACATACGGTTGCAGGGGTCAACAGCCAGCTTAAATATTGGGCGCCTTCATTATAAGTATCATAATCCACCTTGCTCACAACCAGTACCAGGATGGTAACTACAATCGAGATCAGCAACGGATTAAATATTCCCAGTTTGAATTTTTTCTTTAATATTGACCCGATCAAATATGAGATCAGGCTAAGTGTAACTCCTGCAAACAGGGAGTTTTCAAAAAAATCATGCATCCTCTTGTTCCTCTTTCTTCCTATCCTTTCTGATGATCCACTGTGACAGTCTGCCTGTCATCGCCATAACTGTAATGATCGTAACAACCGTGATCACACATACCGGAATCAGCACCGGCTTCAGCGTTCCCCAGCTAACCATCAGACCAACACCGGCAGGAATGAACATCAATGGCATGATCTCAATTAAAAATTTCCCTGTCTCTTTCACTGCTTCTAACTTGATCCATCCAGTCATCAGGCATACAAATAAAATCGCCATTCCATAAATACTGGCAGGAATCGGCAAAGGTAATACATATTTGAGCAGTTCCCCGATAAATGAAATTGCAAGAATGATTAAAAACTGTCTAATATACTTCATTCAAATATCCTCTCTACATTTTTTATCCTTTTTCGTTTGAACTATACTTTTTCATATAAAAGAAATTGGTAGCACCAATTCAGTGCTACCAACCATTATACTGCCATCTTATTATTTGTCAATTTATTATTTTACCAAATCGGCATCAATATATTCCCAGCATGTTTTCTTGCGGGCTGCTCCTTTCTGCGACTGATGCTATAACTTTCCAGATGAATACTATTTATTCCTGTCAGCGGTATCTCAACTGCCAGAAGGCCACCCTTTCCTGTCGTCGACACACAATCTTTACAAACGGATACTACTCCTGCCGCTGATGTCCCAGCTGCCAGAAAGCTACCGCTCCTGCCGCCGCTACGTTAAGTGAATCTACGCCATGTGCCATCGGAATCATAACCGTATAATCGCAGTCAGCTATCGTATCTCCGGCCAGCCCATCGCCCTCTGTACCGAGCACAATTGCCAGCTTTTCCTCACTATTTAACTGCGGATCATCAATTCCTACACTATCTTCTCGGAGTGCCATTGCCGCCGTCTTAAAGCCCATTTCTTTCAATGTCTTCATTGCCTGCTCCGGCCAGACACCATCCTTCTTTGACAACATGGTCCACGGAATCTGGAATACTGTTCCCATACTCACACGACTTGCACGTCTGTAAAGAGGATCACTGCAGCCACCGGTCAATATCACCGCATCCATTCCAAGTGCTGCGGCACAGCGAAACAACGCTCCCACATTTGTCGGATTGACCACTTCTTCCAGAATAGCGATCCGCTTCGCTCCCTGACATACCTCCTCTATCGTTGGCAATGTCCTGCGGCGCATCGTGCACCAGAGCCCTCTTGTCAGATGATAACCGGTAAGCTTCGTCAATATCTCATCCGGTGCAACATAGATTGGGACATCCTCCATCCGATCCAGAATCTCCTCAGCCTCTGCAAGCTGTCCCTTTTCTGCCAGAAAAGACACCGGTTCATATCCACCATCTAACGCCCGCTCAATCACCTTCGGACTCTCGGCAATAAACAACCCTTCCTCCGGTTCATAGATTGTTGCAAGCTGCCGTTCCGAAAGCTCCGCATAAACCGCCAGTTCCGGACGGTTCAGATCCGTTACTTCTATTATTTTCATCGTAATTTCCTTCCTGATACACACGCTTGTCATCTTTTTATGTCAATTACCTTTATACCAAATTGGTATCAATATACTCCCAATATGGCTTCTTGTTTACCTCACCTTCATGCTCTATATACCAATTTGCAGCCTCCTGTAACCCGGCATCCATTGACATCGTCTCCGGATATATCTTCTTCTGCCGGGTCACATCAAGACAGTATTCATAATTATAAAAGCTGAAATAATTTCTCTGCTCTACTGTTTCCGGTACCGATACGAATTCCGGTACTTTATCAAAGCAGGCATAACATTTGATAACCCAGTCTCTTATCGATATTGCATTTTCATTTCCGACATTTAAGATATGATCCGTTGGGCGCTTTGTAATTAATACTTCCATCAGCCTGCACAAATCTTCCACATGGAAAAACTGTAATTTCATCTCACCGTCTTCCGGCAAATAAAATTTTCTGTCTGCCATTGCACAGTCAAATACAAACGCCTCCCGATAGACGTTGTCCATAGAACCATATAAATATGGCGGTCTTAAAATATAACCATCCGGGACTCTCTCCAACAGTGCATTTTCTGCTTCGATCTTATCTGTTCCATATTTTCCCCAGAATTTATTTACTGCTCTTTCAGAATTCTCAGGAAATGGCTGTACACCATACTCCGGATATACCGCACTGGAACTAATCATTATATATTGATCAAAAGAGTCCAGCGAATTATGTAAATCAATTATGTCTTGTGCATCATAAGCGGTTATGTCGGCAACAACATCAAAATGCAGATTCTTCAGCTTATCCCCTAAATTATGCCTGTCGCTTTCAATCAGCGTCACGCCCTTAACCTGCGGTTTTGAATTACGGTTCACTACATAGACATCATATCCATGCTCTACAAAATACTTTGCTGCATACTTACTGACAAATGTGGTTCCACCGGTAATCAAGATTTTCTTCATTGATATCTCCTTTTCTGCTGCACAGGGCTTGCTTATAAGCCCACCCAATTGTTTGCATCTACAAAGTAACATACCGGTAATTTCATTGTCAATATTGCTGCTAATCGATAAACAAAAAAATACCCGGAAGAGTGTAAACACTCTCCGGATATTTTTTATTTATCTAATCTTCTCGTTACTTACGCGTAGATTACTCGATAATTGTAGCAACACTAGTATAAAGTATTTTTTATACATTCTATGGTGTTATATTTCGCTTATTTCCGTTATTTTTCAAGGCTTATTTTCCTTTTTTCTATCGTCTTTTATATTTATTAGTATCGTTATAGTATCACCGGTGAAATATACCCATGCACTCCGCAAGGCTCTGCACTGCTCCATTATGCGATAGCTTGCTCATGGCTCGCTCTTCTGCGTTATATACTGTAATATACGATTTCTGCAGCTTCTCGCATATGGTGCGGATTGTACATCTTTTTTTATATTTCATTTCTATTATTTCCCATTCTTTGGGTGTTAATACACGCTTAGCAATTTCCCATAATTCGCCATTTGCCACATTATCAAGTACCTCCCCCAGTTGAGTATCTTCAGAGACTAATAGATCATACAAACTATTAGCGTCTTCGTCACTGCCTAATTTTTCATCTAATGACTTTGTTATATTGCCTTTGTCCATGTATTCCAGAAGCGTTTCCACCTGTGGCACTGTAAGCCCCATCATATGGGCTATTTCCTTTATTGTCGGCTCTCTGCCTTGCCTGTTTGAAAAATCAGCCTTACAAGCCATATATTTGCATATTTGTTCATGTTTATGTATTGGAAGACGCAAAAGTCTGCTCTTTGCCACATACCTATTCAGTTGCCTGTCTATACTAATAACCATGTATGTAAGGAATGATGCTCCAGAATCCTTTTTGTACTTGACTGCCGCCTTATAGAGTGCCAGATAGGATTCTTGAAAAAGGTCGCTTATGTCTTCGGCATATGTATATTTCTTGGCTATCTTGTAGATCATTCCGCTGTTCTGCTCATATAACTGGTATATGTTCTCTGTGACGTTCTCACCGCTCTGTATAAGCTCCACAAGCTCTTCATTGGTCATTTATAAGCCTCCTTACCAAAAGAGCCCCCACAACGCACTGTGAGAGCTCTACAACAAACAATATATATAGTCAAATACGCCCCACGGGGAGGAATAGGCGTATTTATTGCCTTACTGGTGTCCCTCTGTTGACTGTGAAGCCTCCGGCACAGCCTGGTAATATATAGCCTTCTTCTTGTTCTCCAGAACAAAGGCATCATACACTATACGACCTTCTACAAGTGCACCACTGATACCCGGTGCATCCTGATGGATCTTGTAATCCTCTAACTTCGTAGGTGCTACGGTAGCGCACGGATGAGCCACCATAAAGCCGAACCCCTTCGGGAGTCTCGTTGCTGGTACCTTAACGACTGTGAGGCCGTCCAGGTTGCCTATAACGCCTTTAGCTCGCATATCTGCGCCCACCTCGGTTTCAAGCACTATATCCTTGCTCTTCTTCATGATCCTGTATGTGGATGGTGTCACCACAAGTACACGGCTTGTTTCTGGTACCTCTGCGTTGTCCAGTGCCTCGGTGGCTGCGGTGATCTCATCATAGATATTATCAACTGTCAGTGCCTTGGCTGCTGGTGTGTATCCTGCACCTGCTGCCATGACCCCATAGGTGTATGTATCTACCTCAGGCACTACTACAGCCTTCTGCTGCCTTGATAATGCAGATGCAGCCTGTAACTGCTGCGCTGTCTCGTCTGTGTCCAGCTTATCAATGGCAAATGTGAATGATCTGTCTTTCTTTAGTGTGAACTCCTCTGTTGTGGCGTCCAGGCTCTCCACCTTGCCATATCTGGAGCCCTCAACACCTGAGCCGGTGCCGGTTCTGTCGTAGTCGTTCATGTTGCCGGTGCTGATCTTGTACACCTTGACTGTATGAGCTCCTGAGAACTCAAAATCGTTATTTGTAAGCAGTGACTTCTTGCTGTCACTTGTGAATATCTCATCAACATAAGGTTCAAATTTATCAGTTAAATTTATAGCCATCTAATCAACCCTTTCTATTCCAGGCCGAAAGCTTTTCTAAACGGGTCGGGCTGTGTGCCCTCTCTAAACTCCGGTAGCTTGTTCACGATTATATGACGCTGCTCAGGCTTGCCGCTGCCGTCCTGATCTGCTTTCATGCCCTGTATATTGCTGATGGTATCTATAGCGGTCTTTAACTCGTCCTCTGTGTCGTATTTGAGCACAGAGGCAAGGCTTTTATCTAACCCCTTCTCACTGAGCAATTCCGCCGCTCTGATTGCCATCTCTCGTTTATTTATATCTTTCTCCCTCTGGTCAAGCTCTGCAGCAAGGGCGGCTTTCTGCTCCTTTAACCTCTTGCTTACAATGGCGTTTACCTGCTCCTGTGTAAATAAGCCGGTGCCGTTCTTCTCGTCCTGATCTTCGGTATTACCCTGGTTCATTCCAGTAATATTCATATGCTTGCGCTCCCTTCGTTTTACGCCCTAGGTGGGCTTGATATATCCAATCTATCCAACTCACCGCCAGAAGTCAACAGAGCCCCAAACAGGCAAAAATACACAAAAACAGGCTATAGCACACCATAAACATATAAAGGTGTATATAAAGCATTCAAAACCATTTATTAATAAGGTAAAAATTTTTTTATATTTTTTTCAATATCAACATCTCATGCCATCATTTGCCATCATGAGACTAACATTTACTAACATCCGGGATGGGGTCATTACTAATGAGGTAGGGGATCCGCAGTATGGACACCCTTTCAGTTCTGACGTTAGCATATGTTAGCAATTAAGGGGGCATCGTTTTAATGACACCTTAGAACAACCGTACCTGGGGGTACGCTTGTACCCTGACAGAACGATTCGTTCGGGGAGCTCTGTATATTGGTTTTTCTTGGCCTCTATATCCTCTAATGTTGGGTTTTGCCTAGTTGTATATATCCCTGCAGGTCAACTTTAGTCATGTTTTTAGGGGTACCCTAGGTTCGTTATAGGTTCGAACCTTAACATTTATTAACATCTGACCTGTAGTTTTCTGTAGTAAACTGAAGTTTTCTGAAGCAGTTACTTTGTGCGCTGATGCCATCAAATGCCATCACAATGTTAGCATTTGTTAGCATTCTAGGGCGGCAGGCCAACAAACCAAACGGTTATTTCAGAAACCGAAGAAAAACCAAGCGGTTATTTATTATTCTATTCGCTATTGACACTATATATCTTTTATCATATGCTTATTATGTGAGACACAAAGTTCTTTTTCTTTTTAACTCCTTTGAGATATATTGTGTGAATGATTCACCCTGAACTACTCCAGAGCTTAGCGGTTCAGGGTGTTTTTATGTACAATAAAAGGGCATCATGCTGCAACATAATGCCCTTACTTGACTTTCCCTTGTCAATATATTATATTTTGATTATATACTGCTGTAGAGCCTAGCCGTCCATTCCTTTCGGTTGGGCTCTTTTGCATTTTGTCCATTGGGGGATATTGTCTAACTTGCTCAGATACGTTATTCATAATACCTAGTTCCGTAGGTAACTGTCCCTCAGATGTTGGTAGCATCTTTTACGAAAAACCTTGACATTCCCGGATCGCTTGGATATATTGAATTTGTAGCAGGCTATTCAGGTGCAACTGTTACTTTATCTTCTGTGTAGTTCGTATATATCAAGAAGCAATCCGGATTGTTGAATTATTAGGCGGTTCGGGTTGTTTTTTTTGCCCTTTTCTCCCTCTCGGCTCTCTTGCCGTATATGTACCCAAGCAAGAATATATCCCATGTAAGCCCCTTCATGGCATTTTGTACACTTTCGGGGGCATAGTCTATCTGTGGAGCTCTTGCCCTTGTTATATCGGTTATTTCCTTACATGCCTTTGTGCTTATTTCAATGACCTGTTTTCCAATGATTTTCATAGTGTTGTTTGTATCGTAAATATTCTTGACCGGCTTTATCTTGCCGTATACTGGTATTGTTGCCATTGTCTTACTCCTCCTTTAATCGTGTTAAAAATTCTTTCTGTTTTCTCTCTGCGTCCTTATTCCTTACTGATACCTCTGGAAGGTGTACAATAAAGTTCCTAGGCGGCTCTATCCTGCTTGTGATCCTGTCATCAAGTCCAAGGGCTTCTATTTCCTTGTTGCTGGTGTATATCGTCACCAGCTTTTTACTGTATCGCTTATCTATGAGCTTAAATAACTTATCATTTGCCATTTTATCGACACTCTGAACGCCTATATCATCCAGAACCAGTAAGGGGGCGTTTTCTATGTTTTTGAGCCTTGCGCTTATATCGCCTGTCTTGTCCTTCCAGCTCTCTGCCACCATGTCCAGATAGTCATATACTGTAATAAACTTTGCCGGCGTCATATAGCGCATTACAGCTTCATTCAAAAGAATGCTTGCCAGCATGGTTTTGCCTGTTCCTTTAGTCTTGGACCATATAAACAGTCCGTAGCCTTCTTTCTGAAACTTCCCAAAGTTCAGAACAAATGCATTGATCACTTTTCTTACGTCTGCCACATCAGTGCCGTATATGTCGAAATTAAAGGCGTTTGCCCTCATACCCTCATAGATGGACGGTATGGCTGCTCTTTTTCTTCTATCGTCCGCATAGGTGGCATCAAAGCCAAGTTTAACAACTGCGTTGTCGTTCTCATAGTATAAACCTTGTTCTACCTGCTTTAATCTTATGTTGTCTAGATCTTCATCTGTGGCATTCTCGCATGCTGTACCCTTTAGCTTATTGCGCATATAGATATTGCGGTCTATATGCTCCTCTGGTGTCATGTCCTTAAATGCTTTACTTCCAGGCCTTGCAAATGCCAAGCGGCTGATTCTGTTGTCTGTCACTGTCTCACCTCCTCGCTTTACTTAAATGGTGGATTATCATATTCTGGTGCATTAAAATAATGGTAATCATAGTCATCTTCCCTTCTTCCGGTAGATACTGAAGTAGTGGTAAACATATAATTATTATCGTCTTTAGTAATATTATCGTTAGTTGATACACTAACCTTATCTGTACTATACTCACCTATACTATCCTTACCTATACTGGGTTGACCATCGGTTGCCATTTGGTTGCCATTTGGTTGCCATTTGGTTGCCAAGCTTTTTTTATATCTTCCGTCCTCTGATACAATGGTATTCAAATGTTCTTTAAATCGTGTTTCAGTGTATCGATCTTTACGGATTTGATTGTTTATCATCCAATCAGTAACCAATACTACCCCATCATCAAATGGGATAATATACCCTTTAGCCACTAATATTTTTATGTCGTCTGGTGTACCGTTGCACAATTTAGCGATTTTTTTAGGTGCAGCAACAAAGCCGTCATCGTCTGCCCTCATGCCTAAATGAAAATACAAATTCTGTGTTGTTGGTGGCATATCAAGGAAAATATCAGTGTCCACAATATCTAAACTAAACATTCTACGTTTTGCCATCGTTCCCCTACTTCCTTGTTATCTCGTTTATCAATCTGTCTAATGCAAAGTTCATCACCATCATTTCATCTTTTGAAACACATGTATATAACAGATCATCCATGACGTTATAAGCCATTGCCATAAGCTCTTTTTTTGTCACACTATAAATCTCTTCATCTTCCTGAACGTCAACGCTTACGTTGTCGCCTACAACCTCGCTTGCTGGTGTGTCGTTCGGGTTGCCTATGGTGATAGTGTCGCACACTCCCAAAGCGTTATAAATGCGGTTCAGCGTCTCTTTCTTCGGTGTCTGTCTGCCGCTCTCGTATTTTCGGATATTCGCCGCTGAAATATCACACATTGTGCCTAGATCTTTCTGTGTTAGCCCTCTGGCCTGTCTTAATTCCCTGATACCGGGTATTTTGTCTTTTTTCATGCTCCTACCTCCTGTGAATAGCAGCGTTCCAACAGGTAACGCCTGTTTACTTTGCCGCTCACTGTCAAATAGCCTTTGGTTGCCATTTCATTGTTTAGTTCCTTGATGATCTGATATGCCTTTGACTGGGAAACATCCAGCAGAGCCATGACATCATGAACATTCAGATATAGCTTATCCATTTACACCACTCCTTTCTTATCCTGCTTTCTGTGCCGCCAAGCCTTTTATAACTCTTCGTCTGCCAAAATGTCCTCTACGCTACAGCCAATAGCCTTTGCGATTCTTCCAACTGTGGCCGGTCTAAGATCCTTATCAAAAGCCGAGCCAAAAGTACCACGCTTCAAACCTGCTGCCTCAAGATCCTTTGTGTCTTTGCAAGCCTTAGCCATAGCTAAATAGGTTTTCTTTCTGTCAATCTTCATTACTCTGCTCTCCTTTCTTAATAGTCACAAACTTTTGTCTGTAACCAGACATTATCACAATCTTTTGCTTGTGTCAACATTATTTTACAGACTTTTGTTTGTGTTTTCTTGTTTAATGTGTTATTCTCTTCTTAAGAGGTGATGAAATGAATATACGCAAATACAGAACAGAAAAGGGGTTATCTCAAAGGGAACTTGGGGAACTTGTAGGCATGACACAACAGCAAATTGCCCAATATGAAAATGGTAAAAGAAAACCAAAACTAGAAACACTTGACAAACTCGCAAAGGCTCTTGGAGTAAAGCCAGGGCAATTATACTTTGATGAATACATTGAATACGAACATTACACCCCGCCTGAAAGCCTTCGTGATATGGTGGAAAAGAGAAAGAAAATAGCATTAGATGTTGACCGTCAAGCATTGATGAAAGCTATAGACAAGGCGCCAGGAGCCGGCAACACTCCACTGGAGCAGCTCACGGCATCATTTACCAAGCTGAACGAAAAAGGACAGGAAAAAGCCGCCGGCTATGTGGAAGATCTGACAAAGATTCCAGAATACAAAAAAACAGAATGACGCCGTATTTTGCGTTTTAAGACAGTTTTGCCTTTTTAGGTCTATTTTATTAAATACAATATTAAAATTGATTCTAGGGGTAAAATTTGCAAGAATTTGCCTATATATGGTTTATCAATTTATACAAAAATGATTTTATATTGCTTTCTGTGCCGCCAAGCAGGAAAGGAGAATATAAAACATGCCAGTATATAAAGATAACAAAACAGGAACATTTTATACCAAATTCTATTATCAGGATTACACTGGACAGCGTAAGCAGAAACTAAAGAGGGGCTTTAAGCTACAAAGAGAAGCCAAGGAGTGGGAACGGCAATTTCTGGAAAGGCAGCAGGGAACGCCATCTATGACCTTCCAAAGCCTTTATGATATCTATATTGAGGATATAAGCCATAGACTACGCCAGAACAGCGTAGATGGCAAAAAGAACGTATTCAAAAATAAGATACTGCCATATTTTAAGGATAAACCAATAAATGAGATTACACCGGCAGATATAAGATCTTGGCAAAATGAACAGATTGCCGCCGGTTATTCAGATGCCTACCTGGACCGTATAGATAACACTATGACTACCATACTCAATTTTGCGGTCACCTATTACAATCTACCGGTCAATCCATGCTCAAAAGCAGGGCATATGGGAAAGCGTACCAAATCCCTTAAATTCTGGACGCTAGACCAATACAATCATTTTATATCCTATGTGACAGATCCTACTGCACATATAGCCATAGAACTGCTATTTTATGGTGGTATGCGCTTTGGTGAATTAATTGCCCTTACATATAGGGATCTTGATTTTGAAGCCTGCACGATCAATATAGATAAATCTATTCAACGTAAAAGATCCGGGGATATTGTGACACCACCAAAGACAGATAACGGCATAAGGGTTATATACATGCCTAAAGCTGTTATGGATGATCTGAAAGCATATACAGACCGCATCTATGGTATACAAAAAGATGATCTTATATTCACATTCACCAAAAGCCTGATCAGAGGGAATATGCAGCGCTGCTGTAGTGCATCAGGGATTCCATTTATTAGAATCCACGATCTTAGGCATTCCCATGTTTCTCTACTCATTGAGTTGGGATTTACTGTGCAGCTTATAGCTGAGAGAATCGGTGACACCGTGCAGATGGTTTTATCCACCTATGGACATCTATATCCAAGCCGGCATCAAGAAGTTGCAGATAAATTGAACAAAATAATAGTATCAAAATAGTATCATTTAAGCATTACAAAAAGGGTTTCCATATTGGAAACCCTTAATTTTACTTGCTTTATGATAATCTATTGATTACTCAATGATAGTAGCAACACGTCCTGATCCAACAGTACGTCCACCCTCACGAATAGCGAAAGTAAGACCCTGGCTCATAGCGATTGGGTGAATCAGTTCGATTGTCATTTCTACGTTATCACCAGGCATGCACATCTCTGTACCTGCTGGAAGGTTACAAACACCTGTTACGTCAGTTGTTCTGAAGTAGAACTGTGGACGGTAGTTGTTGAAGAATGGTGTATGACGACCACCCTCGTCCTTAGTAAGAACGTAAACCTGAGCTGTGAACTTTGTATGACATGTGATTGAACCTGGCTTACAAAGAACCTGACCTCTTACGATATCTTCTCTCTTGATACCACGAAGAAGAGCACCGATGTTATCACCAGCCTGTCCTTCATCAAGGAGCTTTCTGAACATCTCGATACCTGTTACAGTTGTCTTCTGGATTTCTGGCTTAATACCAACGATTTCAACTTCATCATTTAAGTGGATAACACCAGCTTCTACTCTACCGGTAGCAACTGTACCACGACCTGTGATTGTGAATACGTCCTCTACAGGCATGATGAATGGCTTATCTGTATCTCTCTGAGGATCTGGAATGTATGAATCTATTGTATCCATAAGTTCCATGATCTTATCTCCCCAAGGTCCCATTGGATCTTCAAGAGCCTTAAGAGCTGAACCCTTAACGATTGGGCAATCATTGAATCCGTACTCTTCAAGCTGTTCTGTAACTTCCATCTCTACAAGTTCGATAAGCTCGTCATCATCAACCATATCGCACTTATTTAAGAATACAACGATGTAAGGTACACCAACCTGACGTGAAAGTAAGATGTGCTCCTTTGTCTGAGCCATAACACCATCAGTAGCAGCAACAACAAGGATAGCACCATCCATCTGAGCTGCACCAGTGATCATGTTCTTAACGTAGTCAGCATGTCCTGGACAGTCAACGTGAGCATAATGTCTCTTCTCTGTCTCGTACTCAACGTGAGCTGTAGAGATAGTGATACCTCTTTCTCTCTCTTCTGGAGCCTTATCAATGTTAGCGAAATCAACAGCTGCGTTACCAGCTACTCTCTCTGAAAGAACTTTTGTGATAGCTGCTGTTAATGTTGTTTTACCATGGTCAACGTGACCGATTGTACCAATGTTACAATGTGGCTTACTTCTATTAAACTTTTCCTTTGCCATTTTTTAATATCCTCCTTAAATTTCGTACCCCTAAGGGCTATGCTTGGCTAAAACTCATTATATAGAATATATAAAAGATTTTCAACCTTTTTTTATCTCTTTATACCAGCAGGCATAAGGATTTGCAACCTTTTTACCTGCTGATATGATTTATTTTACTCTTTTAAGTCGAAAGGCACGGCAAAATGCCTTTCTGAGTTGTCAAACTATTATTTTGACTTTTCAGCGATAACCTTCTCCTGAACGCTCTTTGGACACTGAGCGTATCTCTCAAAGAACATTGAGTAGTTACCACGTCCCTGTGTAGATGAACGAAGCTCTGTTGAGTAACCGAACATCTCTGCAAGTGGAACGAATGCTCTGACGATCTTACCACCGCCGATATCATCCATACCTTCGATCTGACCTCTCTTAGCATTTAAGCTTCCGATTACATCACCTAAGTATTCCTCAGGCATTGTAACTTCAACCTTCATGATAGGCTCCAGAAGAACTGGATTTGCCTTAGCCATAGCATCCTTGAAAGCCATAGAACCGGCGATATGGAATGCCATTTCTGATGAATCGACTTCATGGTATGAACCATCGTATACATTTGCATGAACACCAAGTACCGGGTATCCACCAAGAATACCAGCCTTAGCAGCTTCTTCGATACCTTCACCAACTGCTGGGATATATTCCTTAGGAATAGCACCACCAACAACTGTGGATTCGAACTTGAATGTCTCTTCGCCGTTTGGATCCATTGGCTCGAACTTAACTTTACAGTGACCATACTGACCACGACCACCTGACTGCTTAGCATATTTGCTATCAACGTCAACAGCCTTGGTAAATGTCTCTTTATAAGCAACCTGAGGTGCACCTACGTTAGCCTCAACCTTGAACTCACGAAGCAGACGGTCAACAATAACCTCAAGGTGAAGCTCACCCATACCAGCGATGATTGTCTGTCCTGTTTCTTTATCTGTATGTGCTCTGAATGTAGGATCTTCTTCAGCAAGCTTTGCAAGAGCCTCGCCCATCTTACCCTGATCATTCTTTGTCTTAGGCTCGATAGCAAGCTCGATAACTGGCTCTGGGAATTCCATTGACTCAAGGATAACCGGATGCTGCTCATCACAGATTGTATCACCAGTTGTTGTTACTTTGAAACCAACAGCAGCTGCGATATCACCAGCGTAAACCTTATCAATTTCCTTACGAGCATTTGCATGCATCTGTACAATACGTCCTACACGCTCTTTCTTGTCTTTTGTTGCATTTAATACATATGAACCTGAGTTCAATGTACCTGAATATACTCTGAAGAATGCTAACTTACCAACGAATGGGTCTGTCATGATCTTGAATGCCAATGCAGCAAATGGTTCTTCATCTGATGAATGACGAACTACATCATTTCCCTCAGGATCTACACCTGTGATATCAGGGATATCTGTAGGAGCTGGCATATATTCAATAACACCATCAAGCATCTTCTGAACACCCTTATTCTTGTATGCGGAACCAAGGAATACCGGAACTGCTTCACAAGCAATAGTTGCTCTACGAAGAACTTTCTTCATTTCGTCGATTGAAGGCTCTTCACCCTCAAGGTACATCATCATTAAGTCATCATCTAACTCGCAGATCTTCTCTACAAGGTTCTCATGCCATTTGTCAGCAAGCTCTTTTAAGTCATCAGGGATCGTTGTGATCTCGATGTCTTCACCCTTATCATCTTTATAATAGTATGCATCCATCTCAAATAAGTCGATCAGACCAATGAAATCGGATTCTTTACCGATAGGAATCTGAACTGGAATTGCATTCTTGCCCAGACGATCAATAATTGTCTGAACTGAGTAGAAAAAGTCAGCACCCATTTTATCCATCTTATTGATGAATGCCATACGTGGAACGTTGTATGTGTCAGCCTGACGCCATACGTTTTCTGACTGAGGCTCTACACCAGCCTTTGCATCGAATACACCAACGGCGCCATCAAGTACACGAAGTGAACGCTCTACTTCTACAGTAAAGTCTACGTGACCTGGAGTATCAATGATGTTGATTCTGTGCTCTAAAGCACCAGCCTTTGGTTTGTGATGATCCTCTAATGTCCAGTGACAGGTTGTAGCAGCGGAAGTGATTGTAATACCTCTTTCCTGCTCCTGCTCCATCCAGTCCATAGTAGCTGTACCATCATGAGTATCACCGATTTTATAGTTAACACCGGTATAGTATAAGATTCTCTCTGTAAGAGTTGTCTTACCAGCATCGATATGAGCCATAATACCAATGTTTCTTGTTCTGTCCAATGGATATTCTCTTCCAGCCAACGGATTGTCCTCCTTTTATTATTCTGTAGACGGCACAGATTAGAATCTGTAGTGAGCAAACGCCTTGTTTGCTTCTGCCATCTTGTGCATATCTTCTTTTCTCTTTACAGATGCACCTGTGTTATTAGCTGCATCCATGATCTCTCTTGCAAGTCTTTCTTCCATGGTCTTTTCACTTCTAGCACGTGAAAATGTTGTCAACCAACGAAGTCCAAGAGCCTGTCTTCTATCTGGTCTTACATCGATAGGTACCTGATATGTTGCACCACCGATACGTCTTGCCTTAACCTCGAGTAATGGCATGATATTGTTCATAGCCTCTTCAAATACCTCGATAGCGTCCTTACCAGTTTCAGTTGCGATACGGTCGAATGCACCGTAAACAATCTTCTGGGCAACACCCTTCTTACCATCTAACATTACGTTGTTGATAAGCTTGGTAACCACCTTGTTATTGTAAATTGGATCCGCTAATACGTCTCTCTTTGCGATATGTCCTTTACGTGGCACGGTTCTTCCCTCCTTAATATTTATTAATTCTTCGGTACTCACATTATAAAATGTGTTCGTGCTGTTACTTCCATCTCTTCTATCTATCTGATGTTTTCTGCATTTTATGCATCAACACCTTATCTCATAGCAAAAACATGGCCTAACCAGCACATTTTTTTGGAATGTTTCCAATAATACGGTTTTAATTACTTCTTAGCATCTTTTGGACGCTTAGCACCGTACTTAGAACGAGCCTGACGTCTCTTTGCAACACCTGCTGTATCAAGAGTACCTCTGATGATATGGTATCTTGTACCAGGTAAGTCCTTTACTCTACCACCACGGATAAGAACTACGCTATGCTCCTGAAGGTTGTGACCTTCACCCGGAATATAACTTGTAACTTCGATACCGTTTGATAAACGAACTCTGGCGATCTTTCTCAGAGCTGAGTTAGGCTTCTTAGGAGTAGCTGTCTTAACTGCTGTACAAACTCCTCTCTTCTGTGGAGAGCTTGTCTCAGTTGGCTTCTTCTTTAATGAGTTGAAACTTCTCTGAAGAGCTGGTGCAGTTGACTTCTTCTCTACTGTCTGTCTTCCCTTTCTAACTAACTGGTTAAATGTTGGCATGTTTTCACCTCCTACTTTCAAAATAAAAAATAATATAAGGCATACGTTCTCACGCATGCCTTACCATTATATATATTGAAATTATTCGTGTCAAGCACTTTTCAAATTTATTTATTCGTTATCAGTTGTCTCTGCCTCTACAGTTTCCAAGTCTGAAGCATTTTCTTCCGCCTCATCCTCTGCATCTGCATCGGTATCAACTGCATCTTCTAACTCTGTGCTTTCCAGATCATCTCCGAAGTCAATCTCGTCATCATCATCAAAGAAGTTGATCTCATCCATCTCTGTATCAAGCTTTACAGAACGATAACGCTTCATACCTGTACCTGCTGGGATCAGCTTACCGATAATAACGTTCTCTTTCAGACCATTAAGCGGATCTACCTTACTCTTAATAGCTGCATCTGTAAGAACCTTTGTTGTCTCCTGGAAGGACGCTGCTGACATGAAGGAATCTGTAGCAAGTGATGCCTTTGTAATACCAAGCATTACCTGTGAGCCTTCTGCCGGCTGTTTGCCTTCTGCGATGAGCTGCTCATTTGTATCTTCAAAATCAAGAACGTCAACCAGTGTTCCCGGAAGGTAGGATGAATCTCCGTTATCCTCGATCCTGATCTTCTTTAACATCTGACGAACAATGATCTCGATATGCTTATCATTGATATCAACACCCTGAAGTCTGTATACTCGCTGTACTTCACGAAGCATGTAATCCTGAACTGCACGGATACCTTTGATCTTTAAGATATCATGTGGATTAACAGAACCTTCTGTTAATTCATCACCGGCTTCCAGAACCTGATCGTCCAGAACCTTGATACGGGAACCATAAGGAATTAAGTATGCCTTTGATTCACCTGTCTCGTCATTTGTGATAACGACTTCTCTCTTCTTCTTATTATCACGAAGCTGAACCTTACCGCCAAACTCTGCGATGATCGCAAGTCCCTTTGGTTTTCTTGCTTCGAACAACTCTTCTACTCTAGGAAGACCCTGTGTAATATCATCACCGGCAACACCACCAGTATGGAATGTTCTCATGGTAAGCTGTGTACCAGGCTCACCGATTGACTGAGCTGCGATGATTCCGGCAGCTTCACCAACCTGTACCGGCTGTCCGGTTGCCATGTTGGCACCGTAACATTTTGCACATACACCAAGGTGTGACTTACATGTCAGGATCGTTCTGATCTTAAGCTTTGCATCCTGTCTTGTAACACCTGTATCCGGATCAAGGAATGGAACACCGTTTGAATCTACACCCTGATTTACGATCAGAGCAGCTCTCTTTGGTGATACCATGTGGTTTGCCTTAACTAAAAGGTTACCATCTTTATCGTATACAGATTCTGCAAGGTAACGGCCTGTAATTCTCTCCTGGAAGGATTCGATTACTTCTTTTCCCTCCATGAAAGCCTCTACTTCCATACCAGGAATTGCTTTTCCTGCACAACAATCTGTCTCACGAATGATCAGATCCTGTGATACGTCAACCAAACGTCTGGTCAGGTATCCTGAATCGGCTGTACGAAGCGCTGTATCGGACAGACCCTTACGAGCACCATGTGCCGAAATGAAGTACTCCAGAACGTCAAGACCTTCACGGAAGTTTGACTTGATCGGAAGTTCGATTGTACGACCGGTTGTATCTGCCATCAGACCACGCATACCAGCCAGCTGTTTGATCTGCTGGTTAGATCCACGGGCACCGGAATCTGCCATCATGAAGATGTTGTTATATTTATCAAGTCCGTCCAGAAGGGCTTTTGTCAGAACCTTATCGGCTTCTTCCCAAACCTTAACAACAGCGAGGTATCTCTCCTCCTCTGTCATAAGACCACGTCTGAACATCTTTGTGATCTTGTCAACCTGAGTCTGAGCATCTGCAAGGATCTGCTTCTTCTCGTCCGGCACCTTCATATCTGAAATAGATACTGAAATAGCACCTCTGGTTGAATACTTGTAACCGATTGCCTTTACGTCATCCAGAACTTCAGCAGTCTTGGTTGCGCCATGTGTATTGATACATTTGTCAAGGATCGGCTTTAACTGTTTCTTACCAACATGGAAATCAATCTCAAGTTTCAGGATATTATCAGGATTTGTTCTATCAACATATCCAAGATCCTGAGGAATGATCTCGTTGAACAGCAAACGACCGAGTGTAGTATCGATGATACCTGTAACCTCTGTTCCGTCTTCTGTCGTAACAGTTCTTCTTACTTTTATCTTAGAGTGGAGAGTAATCTCCTTGTTCTCATATGCAAGCAGTGCTTCGTTCTTTGACTTGAAGAACTTGCCTTCTCCGATATCGCCATCCTTCTCCATTGTCAGATAGTAGATACCAAGGACCATATCCTGTGAAGGAACGGCAACCGGAGCACCATCTGAAGGCTTCAGAAGGTTATTCGGGGACAGGAGCAGGAATCTACATTCTGCCTGTGCCTCAACTGTAAGTGGAAGGTGAACAGCCATCTGGTCACCATCGAAATCGGCGTTGAACGCTGTACATACCAGTGGATGAAGCTTGATTGCCTTACCTTCTACAAGGATAGGCTCAAACGCCTGGATACCCAGTCTGTGAAGTGTAGGAGCACGGTTTAACATAACCGGATGCTCTTTGATTACATCCTCAAGTACATCCCAAACTTCCGGCTCAAGCTTTTCTACCATCTTCTTAGCAGCTTTAATGTTATTTGCTCTGCCGCTGGCTGTCAGTTCTTTCATAACAAATGGCTTGAATAATTCGATAGCCATTTCCTTTGGAAGACCACACTGATAAATCTTAAGTTCCGGTCCTACTACGATAACGGAACGTCCTGAATAGTCAACACGCTTACCAAGAAGGTTCTGACGGAAACGTCCCTGCTTACCCTTTAACATATCGGACAGAGACTTTAATGCTCTGTTACCCGGACCTGTTACAGGACGGCCTCTTCTACCATTATCAATTAACGCATCAACAGCTTCCTGAAGCATTCTCTTCTCGTTTCTGACAATGATGTCAGGAGCGTTCAGATCAAGAAGTCTTCTTAAGCGGTTATTTCTGTTGATAATTCTTCTATATAAGTCATTCAGGTCAGATGTAGCAAATCTGCCGCCATCCAACTGAACCATAGGTCTGATATCCGGTGGAATAACAGGAATAACATCCATGATCATCCACTCCGGCTTATTCTCAGAATTACGGAATGCTTCAACAACTTCCAGTCTCTTGATGATTCTGGCTCTCTTCTGTCCGCTTGAATTCTTAAGCTCAGCCTTTAATTCTTCGCTCTCTTTATCCAGATCGATTGCTCTTAAGAGCTCCTGAATGGACTCAGCACCCATTCCTGCACGGAAAGAGCCGTATCCGAAGTCCTCTTCAGCCTTTCTGTATTCCTGCTCTGTCAGAACCTGCTTATAAGTAAGCGGTGTGTCCTTTGGATCAAGAACAATATAAGATGCAAAGTATAATACCTTTTCAAGTACTCTTGGAGAAATATCAAGGATCAGTCCCATACGGCTAGGAATACCTTTGAAATACCAGATATGGGATACCGGTGCTGCAAGCTCGATATGACCCATACGCTCTCTACGAACGCTGGCCTTTGTAACCTCTACACCACATCGATCACAGATAATACCTTTATATCTGATCTTCTTGTATTTACCACAATGACATTCCCAGTCCTTGCTAGGTCCAAATATTCTCTCACAGAACAAACCGTCTTTTTCCGGTTTTAATGTTCTGTAGTTGATAGTCTCAGGTTTCTTAACCTCACCATGTGACCATTCTCTGATTTTTTCAGGAGATGCAAGTCCGATTCTAATTGCGTCAAAGCTTAAAGCCTGTTCCTGTTCTGGAGTTTCCATGTTAAATTCTGGCATCTTACAAAATCTCCTTTCTAAAATTCATCATCTGAGTTGTCATCATAATCATCGCTGTAATCATCCAGATATTCTCCGTCTGATAATGATGTCAGCTCATCATTTTCATCTGTTCCGCTGAAGCCCGCTTCTTCAAATTCACGTCCATCAGCTTCCCGTTTATCATCATCGATCATGCTCTTAACATTCTCGTCATACGCTTCGATCGTCTCACCGAGATCAACCTCTGTCATATCGTCTTTTACAACTCTGACATCGAGACCAAGTGACTGGAATTCCTTCAGCAGTACCTTGAATGACTCAGGGATACCAGGTGTAGGAATGTTCTCACCCTTAATGATCGCTTCATATGTCTTAACACGTCCGATTACATCATCCGACTTAACAGTCAGGATTTCCTGTAATGTATATGATGCACCGTATGCTTCCAGTGCCCAAACTTCCATCTCACCGAAACGCTGTCCACCGAACTGAGCTTTACCACCCAGAGGCTGCTGTGTAACTAATGAGTACGGACCGGTTGAACGTGCATGGATCTTATCATCAACCAGATGGTGGAGCTTAAGATAATGCATGTAACCGATTGTTACAGGGCTGTCAAATTCTTCACCGGTTCTACCATCACGAAGCTGTACCTTACCGGTTCTGTCGATCGGAACGCCCTTCCATTCTTCTCTGTGATCTCTGTTCTCATAGAGGTAATTCATTACTTCTTCTGAAACAGAATCTTTATATTTCTCGTAGAAGTTCTCCCACTCAGTATTTGCATAATCATTCGCCATCTCAAGAGTATCCATGATATCAAACTCGTCTGCACCATCAAACACAGGAGTTGAAACCTTGAATCCGAGAACCTGTGAAGCAAGACCAAGATGGATTTCAAGAACCTGTCCGATATTCATACGTGAAGGAACGCCCAGTGGGTTCAACACGATATCGAGCGGACGGCCATTTGGAAGGAATGGCATATCTTCTACCGGAAGTACACGGGAAATTACACCCTTGTTACCATGACGACCAGCCATCTTATCTCCTACCTGGATCTTTCTCTTCTGAGCAATGTATACTCTGACTGATTTATTAACACCCGGTGAAAGTTCATCACCATTTTCTCTTGTGAAGATCTTGGTATCCATGATGACACCAAATGCTCCATGAGGAACCTTCAGGGAAGTATCTCTTACTTCTCTTGCCTTCTCACCAAAGATGGCACGAAGGAGTCTTTCCTCTGCTGTCAGTTCTGTCTCTCCCTTAGGAGTAACCTTACCGACAAGAATATCTCCGGCACGAACCTCAGCACCGATACGGATAATACCATTCTCATCCAGATCCTTTAATGCATCATTGGACAGTCCAGCAAGATCTCTTGTGATCTCTTCCGGTCCAAGCTTGGTATCTCTCGCTTCGCATTCGTACTCCTCAATATGAATAGATGTATATACATCATCTTTTACAAGTCTTTCACTTAAAAGAACAGCATCCTCGTAGTTGTAACCTTCCCAGGTCATGAAACCGATCAGAGGATTCTTTCCAAGTGCGATCTCTCCACCTGAAGTAGATGGTCCGTCTGCGATAACCTCTCCAGCCTTAACATGCTCGCCCTTGAATACGATAGGTCTCTGGTTCATACAGTTACCCTGATTGCTTCGTGCGAACTTGATAACGTGGTAGATATCCTTTGTTCCATCTTCATCTGCCTTAATACAGATTTCCTTACTTGTGGAATATTCAACTACACCATCTCTCTTTGCAACGATACATACACCTGAGTCAACGGCTGCCTTTGCTTCCATACCGGTACCTACAACGGCTGATTCGGTAAGCATAAGCGGAACTGCCTGACGCTGCATGTTTGATCCCATCAGAGCACGGTTTGCATCATCGTTCTCAAGGAAAGGAATCATGGATGTAGCAACTGAGAATACCATCTTAGGAGAAACGTCCATCAGATCAACTCTTGATTTCGGGAACTCTGTTGTATCCTCTCTGTATCTTCCTGATACGTTGTTATTTACGAAATGACCATCTGCATCCAGAGGTTCATTCGCCTGTGCAACTCTGTAATTATCTTCTTCATCTGCAGTCAGATAAATAACCTCATCTGTAACTACAGGGTTTGCAGGATCTGATTTATCCAGTTTTCTGTATGGTGCTTCTACAAAACCATACTCATTGATTCTTGCATAAGTAGCCAGAGAGTTGATCAGACCGATGTTAGGACCTTCAGGAGTCTCGATAGGACACATTCTACCATAATGAGTATAGTGTACGTCTCGAACCTCGAATCCTGCTCTGTCTCGTGACAGACCACCGGGACCAAGGGCTGATAATCTTCTCTTATGAGTCAGCTCAGACAATGGGTTGTTCTGATCCATGAACTGTGACAACTGGGAACTTCCGAAGAATTCCTTAACTGCTGCTGTTACAGGCTTGATGTTGATCAGAGACTGTGGAGTGATCGTCTCTACGTCCTGAGTCGTCATTCTCTCTCTTACAACTCTTTCCAGTCTGGAAAGACCGATTCTATACTGATTCTGAAGAAGTTCTCCGACTGCACGGATACGTCTGTTACCAAGGTGATCGATATCATCCTTTGTTCCAATACCATATTCAAGGTGAATGTTGTAGTTAATTGAAGCGATAATGTCTTCTTTTGTTATATGCTTTGGAACAAGGTCAGATGCATCTCTTGCGATAGCTGCCTTTAATTCTTCCTCGTCTGAATATTCATTTAAAAGGGTTTCAAGGACAGGATAGTATACACCCTCATGGATACCTACTTCAGCAGGATCAAATCCAACATACTTGGACAGATCTACTACCATATTTGAAAGCACCTTTACGTTACGTTCTTCTGTCTGGATCATAACATATGGTACAGCAGCATCCTGGATATCCTTTGCCTGTGCTCTTGTAAGTGTCGTGCCTGCTTCTGCGATTACTTCACCGGTTGCCGGATCGATCGCATCCTCTGCAAGTATCTGACCTGTGATTCTGTTCTGGAATGCCAGCTTCTTATTGAACTTATAACGTCCAACCTTTGCAAGATCATAACGTCTTGGATCAAAGAACATTGCATTGATCAGGTTCTCTGCACTCTCTACTGCAAGAGGCTCACCCGGTCTTATTTTTTTGTACAGCTCAAGAAGACCATCCTGATATGTCTCAGAAGGATCCTTTTCAATACTTGCTAAAATCTTTGGTTCTTCGCCAAACAGATCGATAATCTCTGCATTTGTTCCGATTCCCAGTGAACGGATAAGTACTGTGATAGGCACCTTTCTGGTTCTATCTACACGAACATAGAAAACATCATTCGAATCTGTTTCGTACTCCAACCATGCACCACGGTTTGGGATAACTGTACAGGAGTACAGCTTCTTACCAATCTTATCATGTGCAATATCATAGTAGATACCAGGTGAACGCACCAACTGGCTTACGATAACTCGCTCTGCACCGTTGATCACAAATGTACCTGTCTCGGTCATAAGAGGAAGATCACCCATGAAAATCTCATGTTCTGACATTTCCTTTGCGTCATTTGCATGGAGTCTTACTTTTACTTTAAGCGGTGCAGCATATGTTGCATCTCTTTCCTTGCACTCTTCGATTGAGTACTTCACATCATCTCTACATAACTGGAAATCTACAAACTCAAGACTAAGCTGTCCTGTATAGTCAGTAATAGGAGAGATATCTTTAAATGCCTCCTTCAGACCATCGGTAAGGAACCACTGGTATGAGTTTTTCTGAACTTCGATAAAGTTAGGCATCTCCAGTACATCTTTCTGTCTGGAATAACTCATTCGGATACCTTTACCAGATTGAACAGGACTAATTCTGTTTTTTTCCATCGACACATTCACCCCTTGGAATTTATTTTTAAGCGTATATTCTGTTGAAATGCTTACATTTAACCGAAATATATTAGCCGTGTCATTATATGTCTGGTTTGAACGCAAACCAACCCATAGTATAGACATCCTACACTGTATCACATTTTCAAGGTATATGTCAAGAAATATTTGGAATTTTTTATTAAAGAATTGTATATGAACTTTTATCCATATTTATATGCCCCTCTGCATTCTTTTGAAACAGCCTGCAGCGGTATTATTACAGAACAGATACATAACGCTGACTATATCATGTCGTATCTGTGTTCAGAATCTTAAAATCACTTATTCGGTTTCAACTGCTCTTATTGATAAAAATGATCAGTTCGCCGGAACTTTGACAAAAACGACCTGGCAGGTAATTCTCCCGCCAGGTCGAAAGATATTCATAAATACAAGGAATAAAATTACTTTAATGTAACCTTAGCGCCTTCAGCCTCTAACTTAGTCTTAGCTTCCTCAGCCTCGTCCTTTGAAGCTCCCTCTTTGATAACCTTTGGAGCGCCATCAACAGCATCCTTAGCTTCCTTTAAGCCAAGACCTGTGATCTCACGAACAACCTTGATAACCTTAACCTTGTTAGGACCAACTTCTGTAAGTTCGATATCGAATGCATCCTTCTCTTCTGCTGCTGGAGCGTCTCCGCCTGCTGCTGCTACAACAACACCTGCTGCTGCTGATACACCGAATTCTTCCTCACATGCTTTAACTAAGTCATTTAATTCTAATACTGATAAACCTTTGATTACTTCAATAATTTCCTGAGTTGTCATTATTATTTCCTCCATTAATATAATATAGTTTAATAATTGCTGCTTCTATTAAATAGAAGCCGACGTGCCTGTATGCACAAATAATTAAGCTTCCTTCTGTTCTGCAATCTGCTTGATAACACGAGCGAAGTTTGCAATAGGTGACTGGATACTTCCAAGGAATTTGGAAATAAGTACTTCTCTTGAAGGAATGTTTGCAATAACTGCGATACCTGCTGCATCGTAGAATGTACCTTCTACAACGCCACCCTTAAGCTCAAGTGCTGGAGCAGTCTTTGCGAAGTTAGCCAGGATTCTGGCTGCTGCTGTAGCATCTGTCTTACAGATAGCTAATCCGGTAGGTCCTTCGAGACATGGCTTCAGTCCCTCGAACTCTGTGCCTTCAATAGCGAAGTTGATCATGGTGTTCTTGTATACCTTATAAACAACCCCAGCTTCTCTTAACTGCTTACGAAGCTGTGTGTCCTGCTCAACTGTAAGTCCACGGTAGTCAACTACAACTGCTGTCTGAGCACCATCTAAGTTAGCTTTGATTTCTTCAACTACTGGCTTCTTAATCTCTACCTTTGCCATAATGCGCCTCCTTGTTTTACTAATGACTGCACATAGTTAACAGAAAGCATCTTCTGCTAAAATAAGAAAAGCTCTCTGTCGATAAGACAGAGAGCATATAGTTAAAATAATATTAACGATATATTCCTCGGTAGGCGTTTTTCAACTTATGCCATCCGGCACCTACTGTCTTCGGCAGTTCATCGAGAGGTACTTTACCATAACACAAGGAATATGTCAATACGTTTTTTCAATTTTCTGACAAATATTTTTATACTGAAATGAAACGTTTATTTCCGCACGGATCTTATTCTTCCCATTTCTTTACAAGAATGCTGGCATTGTGTCCACCAAATCCAAGAGAATTGCTCAGCGCATATGTAATGTCCTTATGAACGCCCTCACCCTTTGTATAATTCAGATCGATCTCGCCTTCTGTCTCACGAAGACCTACTGTTGGATGAATGTATCCATCTTCGATAGATTTTACACATGTAATAAATTCAACTGCTCCGGCCGCGCCAAATAAATGACCGATCATGGATTTTGTAGAATTAATATTTACATTATATGCATCTTCACCAAATGCTTTCTTAATTGCTCTTGTCTCATAGAGATCATTGTGGTGGGTACTTGTTCCGTGTGCATTGATATAATCAACGTCTGCCGGTGTAATGCCAGCCTCGTTGATTGCAAGTGTCATGGCTCTTGCTGCACCCTCTCCATCCTCGGCAGGGGATGTAATGTGAAATGCATCACAGGTGGAACCATATCCGACAACCTCGGCAAGGATCTTTGCTCCTCTTGCCTGCGCATGCTCCAGAGATTCCAGAACTACGACGCCAGCTCCTTCACCGATAACGAATCCACATCTGTCTTTGTCAAACGGAATCGACGCACGATCTGCTTCTGTTGCACTTGAAAGTGCTGTCATGGAGATAAAGCCTGAAACATTTGTCTCACAGATCGGTGATTCAGCGCCTCCGGCTACCATCACATCTGCATCTCCGACCTGAATATAACGATATGCCTCGCCAATGCTGTTTGTTCCTGTCGCACATGCTGTTACAACATCTGTACATTTGCCCTTTAAGCCATATGCGATCGCTACATTTCCGGCTGCCATATTCGAGATCATCATAGGAACCATCATTACACTGACACGGTTTGCCTTACCATTCATAACCTTGGCATGTTCCTTTTCGATCGTAGCTACACCGCCAAGTCCGTTACCGATACAGGTTCCGAATCTTGTCAGATCTTCTTTCTCAAGATCAATACCCGCGTTCCTGATTGCTTCGCCTGTAGCTGCAACTGCATACTGGCAGAACGGCTCCATTCTTCTGGCTGCCTTTGGATCCATATATTGTTTCGGATCAAAATCTTTTACTTCAGCACCCATTTTGCATTTATATTCGGATACATCAAATTTTGTAATCTCGCCAATACCTACTTTATTCTTCTTAATGCCATCCCAGAATTCTTCTACGTTATTTCCAATCGGGGTTACAGCGCCCATTCCTGTTACAACTACTCTTTTCATCTCGTTTTCCTTTCAAAAGACAATCTATCCATTTAGTACATATCATATAAATATGTACCGCCGTAATGCTCATTGTACCATTTCACCTGTCGGTTCAATGTTGGTTTCGCATTATGCTGGTATGTACAAACACATCCCATCGCAATGCTCATTGTACCATCTCGTTTTTAAAACCGCAAGTGTTGGTCTGTTTCTCTTTCAAAATATCTATTTCTCTTTCAGAATATCCATCATCTCAGCGATCATTTCTTCATCCTGAAGCCGGAACAGGATCTCTACTCGTCTGGATGCTTCCAGATCGACAGATCCATCCTCCTTATAGATCGGATTGCTGTAGGACTTTCCATTTGCCGTCAGCACACTTCGAAGCAGTTCAACATCCGTGGAGCTTATGATCCCGTTACTCTCAGTCAGACAATACTTTGCAACAGAAAAGGCTCTCTGCTGGGAAAGTTCAAGATTATAAATATAAGATCCATTCGTATCTGTATGACCTTCTATAATAATCTCCGATACATAATCACGATATTTTTCATCCAGCAGCACTTTACAGTATTTGGGAAGAAATTCCTTTAAGAATGTCTTTCCTTCTTCTTTCAGGTCACTGTCCGCAACGTCAAATAACACACTGGCATCAAAGGTGATCGCACCCGTTTTCTCGTCTACCTTGACATTTAACGAACTGTCTGCGAACTCATCACGGAGTGCCGCCACCAGATCACTTCGGATGCCTGCGATACGATCCAACTCATCCTGCTGATCTTTTAGCAACTGCTCCTGTTCCTTGATAATTTCTTTCTGCTTATCAAGCTCTGCCTGTTTACTCTCATACTGGCTCTTTGACTGCATCAGTGTAAAAGAAATGATCAGAATAAAGATCAGAAGGAGTGCCGCCATCATATCGGAATACGACAGCCAGTAAGAGGTTTCTTCTTCCTCCGGTCTTCTTCGTTTCTTACTCATGCCTTATCCCTCCCTGCTGCTCTGCTCGATCGCCCTCGGGCGGTTCAGTCTGCCCCGGAAGATGTCATTCTGATCTTTCGTCAGGATACGGATATCTTCGATATCTTCATGCATGGATTTCAGATATGCAAGTGTTTCTTCGATTGCCTTCTGTGTTGCTATCGTTGCTTCCAACTGTTTCTTCTGGAAATCAAGTTCCAGATTACCGTTATCGTAAGTCGCATCCGGACGCACATACCGTTTGAACTCTGCTACAAATTCATCCAGCTTGTGATATGCCTGTTCCAGAACCGTCTTAAAGATCAGATTAAATGTCAGGGAAAAGATCATTCCATAGATAGAGGTATGGAACGCAACCTTGATACCATCCATCAGAGGTCCGATACTGTTCGTGATCTCCTCTGCTGAACCTGTATTAAATGCCTGAAGTCCGATTGACAGACCGATAAAAGTACCAAGAATACCCAGCCCTGTCATGGCTCCCGGAACCAAACTCAGACGACCTTTTTCAACCGCATCATCGATCAGCTGGTAATTGATAAAATCTTCGATATCGCAGGCATATTTTCCTTCCTCATCCTGCTCCAGACGTTTCATTTCTTCCACATAATCTACATAGGAATTTCTCAGATGTTCCTCATTAAAGATACCATACCGGGTCTCGGTACGATACAGATCCCAAAGAAGCTTCTTTTCTTTTGCATAGTCGCCCTTGATATAGCTGATGGCTATACGAAAATCTTCCCCCATCTGGTCGATATGCTTCAGATGCTTATATGCATAGACAAATATCGCTCCCACGATTCCAAACATACAGACACTGATCAGCACATTTGCCGGATCCAGACTATCATTTGTCACATTCAGTAAAATACAGATACCGAGCATCACCACATAGACAACAGGCAGCCACTTTTTATTCAGCTCTACCTTCATGTTCTGCTTCTTACGGAATGCTCTTGCCGCACGTTCATTCTGCGGCCGAATGGTTTTTAACCGGTTTCGTTTGTTCATTTTTTCGTTTCCTCTCGTATGATCTCATTCAGCCTTTTCATTCGCATCTGCCAAAGCGTTTCCCCATTCGTTTTATTGTAGCATTAATCCGCATTTTTTACCATCACGATGCGTAAAAAACGGCACCAGATACAAATAAATTCTATTATCTGTATCTGATGCCATATGCTAAATACAACATCGTCCATCTGATGCCATAAGCTCTAACTGTCTATCTGACGCTATAAGTTCTGACCCTCACCTGACACCGACCGGCTGTAACGCCTGTATTTTCATTTTACCAACCGCTTGCAGAAGGTTCTGAATATAAAACTTTGGATCCTTTCCCGTTCTTTTTCACGAGTATCAGTTTGGAATATCCATTTTTATCACATTTCTTATACACAATGTAATCACCCTGTAATGTATAATACTGTATCGTTGAAGTACTGCTTGCATTCTTATCCTTCAATACATTATAGATCTCCGTTTTCTTTCCCTTTGACGTCGTATAATCTATCGCCTGTGGAAAATATAAACTACCCACTGTCTTTCCTCTGGAGGTAAGTGAACCTTTTGATGTCTTGATCGGCGTTCTTGCATCCCGTTCTGTACTTAATACAACAGATTTTGCTTTCTTTTTATTTTTTCCGGTAAGTGACATGGAATATGTACCAACCGTTTTATCATATTCTATATCACTGGTCTTTACATGCTGCGTCTTTGTATAGTAGATCTTTTTGCCTGCAAATACAAAATCACGGCCTCTTGCAAGTTTTGTTTTCTTACCATTCTTAATTGATACACGCACGATATACTTATCTGATCCATCGGATCCGCCATAATTATCATAGACTGCATACAGATAATTTCCTTTTTTTCTCAAGCTTCTAAATCCTTTTCCACCTGCTTTGGCAATGGTTTTTGTCTTCTTCGTTTTGATATCATAGCAGAAGATTTTTCCAGTTTCCGTGATTGAATAATAAACCTTATTACCACTGATCACAACTGAACATCCGCCACCACCAATATAGTTATCCTGTGTCTGATATGTCTTTGCATCTGCCTGATTCGGGTAAATTAAGCATCCGATCAGGACTGCAAGCATACTGAATAAAATTGCATGTGATTTTAAAAATTGTTTCATATCTTATCCATCTCCTTCATTATTTGATTAAATATCTGCCTCTATATTCTTCGCCTCTTCATGTCCGGCGCGGCTCTAGTCTCTGATGACCTTATCCAGGCAGCCATGTTCTTCACATGAATTTCTTGCCATTCTTCCCTGCGCATCGATATATACAATATTGCCATCGGCATCTTTGTATGCCAGAGACTCATGCGCTCCTGCGCTTGGATTGGTACTGGCATCTCCGATCGTAAGCCATACGCCTTCGCCTTCTGCAACAGTATCTGTCGCTTTATCATACAGATAATTCAGTCTCAGATCCTCCTCTGCCGCAGCGCAGACAATATCTATAGCCACACAGGTTATGATACCGCCACGCAATGCCATCGCGCGGTTTAAAACCGGCATATTGAACATATTATAATAAAGCGCAATACCATCGACTGAGAATCCATCCCACAGAGTCGGATTTACATCTTTTTGAGTACATTGATATCCCGGATAATGCGCTGTCGTTGAAATATAATCTGCAAGAGTTTTCAGCTTATCATAATTCGACATATCATCTGTCCACAGCTTTGCCTCTACATTTCTCCGAACCTTTGTATACAATTCTGTATCAAGAAGATTTCCATCTTCATCATATGGCTTCGGAGCAACATACATAGTGTCATATAAAACGCCATCCCTGTAAGCATCCAGTCTGCACACGCGCACACCTGCACCAGCTGTTACAGTAAGCTTGCACTGTGACATTGCCTTGCCGGAAAATTCTATTTTTCCACTTGTTGTCGAAGTCGTAACGGATGTTGTCTCTCCATATACCCCCTTCAGATTATAGGTTTCTACTTTTATTTCCGGTTCTGAAGTATTCCAGCCTGCCCAATCCATCAGATTTCTGTATTCTTTCGGTGTAACATCGGATACCTTAAAGGTTATATGTTCATTTAACCATGCAGCATTACCTTCACATGCAAACCATTCACAAAAAGAACCTGTACCATTCGTTACGGTTATATCTTCAACCTCTTTCTTCATGGTTTCCCCGTACTTATAACCGGACAGATTAAATCCTCCAAGTGGGTCTTCATTATTGTATATTCTCACTTTTCCCAAAGCAATCCATGTCTCTTTATAATGCTCTGTCTCAGGGAATATAATACACAGGCTGGTATGTCCGACACTCGTACATACCACATTTCCGTTCTCATTCTTTTTGGTATATCTTTCTGTATAATCGATATATTCTCCCTGATTACCATAAGTATAATATTCCTTTATTTCTCCTGCACATTCCGGCTGCTTGGAATAATGAACCTTTATTTCTTCTCCCACTTCATATTCCATTTTTTCCAGCTCTGCCGTGCCATCCCACTCTTTTTTTTGATCCTCGGACTCCTGTCCGCCGGAATTCGTGTCCCCGGTAGTGCCTGAGTTCCCGATGGTATCTGTATCCTTAGTTGCACCTGTGTTTCCAGTGGTGTCTGTATCCTTGGTGGTGCCTGCGTTCTCAGTGGCATCCGTTACATCTGTGGTGTTCTCAGACTTATTGCTATCACCAGTATTCTTCTGACCGGAGTCCTTCTTTGTCGTCTTCTTTTTCACTTTAACAGACTTCACTTTACTCCATGCGCTGTGATATTTTTTCTTCTTTACAGTCCGGTACACACGCACTCTGACATAATATTTTTTGCCCTGCTTCAGCTTCTTAAACGTTACCGTTGTTTTCTTAGCACTGACTTTCTGGCTTTTTACGTTTTTCTTAAACTTCTTGTCTGTACTGATCTGAATCTGATAGCTGCCCGCCTTTTTTGATTTCTTAAATCTTACTGTCACCTGTCCCGCTGATCTGGATCTTACTGACGTAATAGATGTCTTTGGAACTGTAACCTTACTGCCTGTTTTCGCTTCTGATGTAAATGAGCAATTCACGCATAGCAATGCTGCCACCATGCACCAGACAATGATCTGCTTCAATCTATTCTTCATGTATTATCTCACCTTTTTTACTTTTACACCCTTCTTCACATAGTAAACATGATTTCTATAGGTGACATTTCCGGTATAAGACTTCTTCCATACGCCATTCTTGACATAGTATTCCTGTCTGCCATTCTTGATAAATGCTGTCTGTGTAGTCTTCAGACCTTTCTTAACGTAATAAGTTGCCTTACCGACTTTTACAAATCCGGTCTTGGTGTTCTTTGCGCCCTTATTCAGATAATAGGTCTTCTTACCTACCTTTACAAATTCATTCTTTGTACTGCAGACACCCTTCTTTACATAGTAGTACTTCTTGCCGTTCTTCACGAATCCGGTCTTTTTATTCTGCACTACACCCTTCTTGATGTAATAGGTCTTCTTGCCAACTTTGATGAATCCGCTTCTGCCTGACTGAATCAGACCTTTCTTTACATAGTAATATTTTCCGTCAGATCCCTTTACAATGCCATTACTTGTAAGGGATACCTTTGGTTTTGAGATCTTATAAGAACCACCATTGATGCTTCTTGCCATCTTATCGAATACTTTATAAATATTCTGATTATTTTTCATAGCTGCAGGATTCTTACCCTTACTGACCACCTTCTGAGCTGCAACGGTATTATTTGGAAGGTCGCCCAGAGAACCCATTACAGAAGGATCGCAGCATAAGGCTTTTAGGAACTGCACTGCTGCTTCATCCTGCCTGCCACTCTTAATTGCGTAGTATGTACCACCCCAGTTATAGGCAAATGGTCCCTGACAGGCAGCCATCGGCTTGTCAAATGTAATGCTATACTGTCCCCAGGTGCCAGAGAACCAGCCAAATACCTTACCGGATGTCATATCAGCCACCCAAGCACTGCTCCACATCGAGCTTCCTGTATCATATCCATTTCTACGGGTCGCCTTCGCGATCTTTTCCACAGTCTTCTTATCTGCTTCAGATAACATAAATACCTTGCTATTATCCTCGTAAGAATACGATGTATCCCCTATCATGTTATTGAGAATACCCTCACAACCACTCATTGTATATTTTGATGCTCCGGAGGTCATATAGTAACCGGCCTCTTTCATCTTTGCAGCAACAGACAGATAGCCATCAGCTGTTCCGATCATCTTCTGAACCTTTTCAGGATCTGAAGTTCCAAGAACCTTCTGTGCAATATCCGGATCAAACATAAATGCTCCCGGTGTTGCTTCCGGTGTCATCGCTACAAGCTTGCCCTTATAGGTTCCTGCTTTTCTGGTATATGGATAAGACTGGCTGTAAGCATCTGTAAGTCCAAGCTTGTCCAAATCTGTAAATACTCCTGTAGATAAAAGTACATCCAGCTTTGCTGAATCCATCAAAACGATAAACGTAGCTTCGGGATTGTTTGCAAGCTTCTGCTGTACTAATGCATAATATTCAGCTGATCCTCCGCCAACTTCATATTTGATCACTTCGATATTCTTTGTATAAGACGGATATATCTTATTAACCGCCTTTATCGCCTGTTCCACCTGACTATCCCATGTCAGAATATAGACCTTATTTGTCTTTAATTTGCTCTCTTTGGCTGTACTGTTTACATATACAGTAAAGGAAACTGTGCTTGAATTACCCATTTCATCAGAAATCACACAGTGATAATCCTCAGTCTTCAGCTTTTTTGTTTTGTTAACCGGTGCTGTACAGGTATAAGATGCTTTATGCCCTAACTGTCCTACATCTCCTCCGTATGACTGTCCTTTATACCATGTATATGTAAGCTTCCCCTGATTACTGCTTGCGGATACCTTTAGTGTTACTTTCTCTCCTGAGTTCGCTATCACCGTATTATTGCCAACTGCTTTAGCTGTTATATTTGAAGAATTTACATAAATATAAAATTCACAAAATTTTCCATCTCTACTATTCTTGTCGGATATAGATACATAAACAAACTGGGATTTTGTAACATTTCTCAATGTATATGACAATCCATCTGCACTGACAGTTCCACCATCTGTAATCCAGTTACAACTACCCACCTCAAAACCTGCCGGTAGATTTAACTTACTGAGATTTATTGATAAGGTGACATCTTCTCCGGATTCTACCAACACCATCTCCTCGTAATCAATACCTCCCGCCTCTACCGGAAACTTTAGTCCCGGCAGCCATATGAGTGCAGCTATAGCGATGCACATAAGCGCCAGTAGTTTCTTCATTTTTTTCATAATCATCTCTCCTTTGCTTTTAAAATTGTGATATATTACTCATTATAATTTACATTGTAGCTATACAGATCTTTGATCTTCTTACCTTTATTATTAAGAAGCTGAAGGGTGATTTTACATTCACCCAGTTTCTTCTTTGCTTTATTCTTTCTTAACAGAATATAGTCTCCAAGCACAATATAGCTTCTTCTCTCGCTTGAGCTGGAATTAATGACCTTTTCTTCTCCTGTCGCAATATTCTTTTTGTTTAACAGGCCAAAAGATCCCATTGAGTCATATTCATATCCCTTATACTGTGCTTTCTCACCGTCAATTACGCAGCCGGATGTGCTGACCTTAACCTTCATATATGTTTTCGGCAGATTCTTGATCTTTGTCTTTTTCCCTTTTTTATTTATTTTGTAGAAAACATCAAAGTTGTTATAGACATACACCACATCTCTATAAACAATCATGCGGCTGTCCTTTACATTTCGACACACTTTCGTAAGCGCTTTTTGGCTGATTACTTTTTTATGAGAGCCATCCAGATTCATAGATGCAAAATAATAATTATAGTTTGAAGTGCCATTTGAATATGCATAATATATCTTATTCTTATAAATGGAAAACTCAAAACTCGGCTCCGGCAAAACACTGCTTGATGAACACTCAAAAAATAATTTTTTCACCTTTCCGTTTTTCACATTTACGCGAATAATGCCATAACACATAAGACCATCCATTAAACCACAATAAAGATATCCTTTATAGTAAAACATGTTGCTGATATTTGCATAATTCTTATAGGAATAATATGTATTCTTATTTCTTACCTGCTTTGGCAGCTTTGCTAACTTCTTGTTTGTCTTTTTCTTGACATCATAGCAAAAGATATAACCCGTTCTGTCACTTGAATAATAAATCTTATTGCCTACCTGTACCGCAGCATAAGATGTATCATGCAATCTATGACATCCTATCACTGTCTGGGAATCATCCGCCGCTGATAATGATGCTGCCTCCGTCTTTAATACCGGTGCCGTAGGTATGATACCGCTGATACCCAGCATCACGGCTAATACAAGACACATGATGCGTTCTTTCATCTTATTCTTTTTCATCCATCTCTCTCCTTTTCTCTTATACACTATGCCTTCTATCTGTTACATTGCTTTTCTTATACTTATGTAAACCTCATTGATGTCTGTAAAAAAGCACAAATATTATAAAAAAAAAAACGGCTGTCAATAGTTCACAAAATATTTCTCATTTTTTATATATTTTGCTTCATTTTACTCTCTCCCTTCTATAACTATCTGCATGTCCCTTTTCTCATAATAGGAACATCTACTATCATAGACAGGGCATCGGCAGAAAAAGTTTTAAAGAATTAAAAAAAATCCAGATACAGCATTTCTGCCATATCTGGATCTTTTATTTATCAATATTTCGCAAAATCAATATCCTTGTAAGCAATTAATTTTGCTCTCAGTATATCTTATTTTCGTATTCTCAAAGTCATTTAATAAACTTGTCGCAGCCTGTGGATTTCTCTTTTTCTCAATCAAATATTGAATAATCTTCTCCAACTCCTCTGCTGCATCAATCGTCATAAAAATCTTATATGCCATATTTTGTCCTCATATCCGCCACAAATGCATCTGCATCTATACATGCTCCCTGCTCTGCGTGTTTTCTCGCATCTTCCAGTCTTTTCAGTACATCTTCTTCGGACATACTTTGATATATGTTGTTACTTCTTTTAATCTCAAATGGAAATCCATTTGCAGCTACTGCCTGTGTCAAAAAGATTCTTATCGCCGTCGTAGTATCTGTTCCCAAATCCTTGAACAAACTATCTGATTTTCTTTTTAATTCATCGTCTACTCTAACCTGAATTGTACTTGCCATATAGTGCCTCCTTTATTCTTGTTGTTGTATTGTGTTTGTATTAATATGTCAATATATTGTATTGCTTTTATACGTTTATATTACAATATCGAATATAAAAAAACAATATTAATGATAATTTCATTACCTGTCTCTTATACACATCTCCGAGC